>Ga0325405_1000050_pt1 | contig 98608 bp, 48 predicted proteins | sample PopdelMetagenome_21_FD_205663 | JGI IMG/M metagenome (GOLD analysis project Ga0325405, IMG submission 205663) | Populus deltoides microbial communities from Bellville, Georgia, United States - Xylem-Control-R2 | ecosystem: Host-associated > Plants > Phyllosphere > Stem > Wood/Secondary xylem...
AGAGATTTTTTATCCCCACAATTATTATTTCGACGACGAAAGAGATTTTAGTTTTTTTCTTTCGGTGCCTTTTTTTTTTAAAAAAAGTATAAACTTGTATTGATGGTTCTTTTTTAACATTTGCAGTTTGAATTTTAGAATAATTTATTATTCTGAATATATTATATTGAGATAATAGGTATGCGCACCCCTTAAATTGTCAGAACAGCTAAATTAGTCAATTGATTAATATATATATATATATATTAAAAATCTTTAAAATTCTTTAATTTTAATTAATTTATAACCTGATATGAAAAAAAAAAAAACATATCTTTATTCACGCAAATTGAAGGGATTGATTTGCAATCAAATCTTTCTTTTACCCATCCAACTTTGATGAGGCGGTGACCACCCAGAAGGTCATTGGCGCGTGACGTCAATCTTGCATGCCAGGAGAGGAACAAGACATGGATAGATTTTGTAATTAGCATAAGACTCAGGGGCTTAAATGAACGACGATGCAACCGTTGACCTCCTGACAACCGGAGTCACGGGTCACCACGCGGCGAGCGGTACGCGAACATTTCAGGACACAACGCGGTTTTCCCACCTCCTTTAAACATGGAAAGCAATTGCAACGAAGCCCTTTATCTTTGCTCTATTTATCACCATCGTTTTCTTTTCTTTTTCAGAAAATGGAAAAAATAAAATTGCAAGCGTCACGATATAAATGATCAATAAAGAGTGCACACGTGTACTGTATGAAGTCTCAACATCCTTGCACGTTTTGGTTCTTTACATAGCGTGGCTCTACGTATGACAAGCACATTTTTTATTTAGTAATGTTTCAATTGACAGATATAATTATATAGTAAATCGAGTCCCTCTACTATAAAGAGTTTCAATTTGACCCCCGTAAGTAAAATTAAACATCTTTTGTCACGTAAAAGGATATTTCTCATCGTATTTAACGCTCAACAGTAAAAAATATCCCCTCCTCCACTTTAGAAAAAAGATATAAGTGTTTTTTTCATTTTAAAAAATATTAATTATAATTTAATCATGTAATTTATCAAAATAAATGAATTAAACTGTCATGGTACAAAAATAATAAAAACGTTTTTTTATCAATATATTTACTTTTGCATGGGACATCTCAACTAGCTCGTTGTGATTGATAATAGTAAAAATAATAAAAAAATTATTATTTAGTTTTATAGTAATTAATATTTTTTTTTTGTTTTATAACACTAATCAAACATAATTTTAACATGTAATATTAAAAAAAATCAATATCATATACACAAATTTAACAAATATAAATTTTACGGGATATTGACTCAAACTTTTTCATACCTTGGAATATAAATTTCTGGCGGCTTCTTAATTATCCTCGTGATTATTACGCAACCCAACACATAAAATATAACATCATAATATAAATATAAATTAATAATATATTGTAGATTATTCAAAATGAACAAAGATTCGTGGTCAAAACCACAACGAAAATAACGTGGTAATGGCTATCCGAAGCTTGCTTGCCCTAAAAGATAGAAACGTATAAAAAAGGACTAAAAGAAGAAAAGTAAGTTGCCGATAATAGAATTTCCTAGAATGCGAGGGCACATTATGCAAATAGGTACATTTACGGTTTACCTAACAAAATAAATGTGGAAGATGTGAAATTAATTAGGAAACGAAGCCCAAAATATATTGTAATATTACATTTGAAAGGAAAGTCCAGCTAGACATGGACAAAAACCAGCCGATATATATATTCAACAAGCCTTAATTCTACCCTAAACACAAACCTCTCTCTTGCGTTTCATGGGTTCTCACATTTGGGACGTTTTCTAGCATTTCATCTCCTGCTTCGTTTTCCTTTTCTAGTCTCTCTCTCTCTGTTTTTTTTTGCTAAGAAATAATATTTTCGAGAGAGAGACTCAGGAATATACACATACAAGATCTGAATATGGGGGGAAAGTATATGGAGATGTTTCGAATAGCTGCAAGATTTCATTCTCATTGCCCACAAACTGCTCGCGTGTACTACCATCCGCCGCCTAACGCTGACGACCACCACAACAACCAACCCCATCCCCACCAACACGGCTGCGGCTGCGGCGGCGCCACTACCAGCGCTAGCAATCCAGAGGCAGTCACGAGGGTACTGGACGTAAGAGAGCTCATTCTCAATTCTATTTGACAGCGACGAAGAGATAAGGGAAGATAGTTAATGTTCTGCAGAAAAAATCTGTTGAATCTTTTATTTTATTGAACCCAGAAGATGCTTTCATTTTCCATTCTCAAATCTCAAGCGTGCTTGTTCTTTTAATAATGAATATTCTTTCCTACTTATATTTCTAATGAATTAATATTTTTATCTATGTGGTGATGCTCTTAGGTTGGCTACTCGTTAACAAAAATAAAATCCATGGTGTTTTTTTTTATAGCTTATCAGATCAGACAAGATCCATGATGTTCTAGTAAAAAGGGTGGTGATTAAGGGGAGAAAAGTAGGCCAACAACTTGTTGGGTGTCCAGAAACACTGTGATATCTCTTTAATTTACACGAGAACATGTACCTCAAATGGCTGAACAAAACTACAAGCTGGGGTCTTTTTCATAAGATCTGGGTTCTTTCTGGTGGAATATTTGAGATCTTCTTTTGATTCCATTTATGAACACCCCCACCCCCCTGAAAAAAAACAAAGTAAACGCAAACGTAACCAGACAGACAACCTTAAATGAGTAGCGTGGTGTCTTAATTAACAAAGAATGCGTCATGACCTGGAGCATCACCGTTTTATTAAAAGACTTTGCCAGCGTAACAGCATTAGATGGAGGTTTAAAAATGGAGGTCGTCGTGGGTGGAAGTTATCAATGGCTCTCGATGAACTCTTTAAGAATCGCAGAAACGTTTCTCAGAATTCAATGAGATGTCAAAATGAAATTTGAACATGCATGAAGGGTTTACTTGATGCTGGTAACATCATCATAACAGACCATCAATTTTCTTCGACGGACAGGTACAGGGGTGTTTTTCTTCATATATTTCTTGGAACTGAACACTTAACATCAAAAAATAAAATAATCGGGAATTGAAGCCTGAGTAACTGGCGGAGCCGCTAAAGTAGCTAAAGTGGTGATAAATCCGGTCAGTAATCTATCTATTCCTAATCTCCAGTAAAAATCAAAAAAATCAATCCATTTATAAGACTCGGTCAATTGAATTAAGGGATCGTCCAATTAGAAATAATAAAAGAATGAATAGGTCATCAAAAAGAGTTGTAGTACACACATATATATTAACATTTTTATTTACCTTTCCGTGATCGTCAAGGCAATTCTGTAAGAGCAATAGCGCCTTCTTTTGACCTAACTAGGAGCGGGTTTCGAAAAAGTAGACGTTGTCTTTTCTTCCCCCACCTGCCAAACATTGGCAAAGATTCGCAAGCCTGCCTGCCACGCATGACCAGAATCTTTGATTGCTCCCTGGCGTCGCTTATGCCATAGCTTTGCCAGATAATGTTCTCCCTTTTTTGTTGCTGGTTAATTCGTTCATTCAAAATGAATAAGAGGGGTAGCAACTCATACTATATGTGTTTTGATGTATTTTAAAAATATATATTTATTTTGAAAAAATATTAAATTTATATTTTTTAGTATTTTTTAATTACGATTAAAAAATTATTTTAATATATTTAAAAACAAAAAAATATTTTCAGAATTCAAGTTGCAGCTTATTGGTTCTTTACTTGCGTTTTCGTTTGAACGCTCTTTTCAATTTCTCTTTCGTGTAGGGTTTAATTTCAAAGTCATCAAAGTTTTTCCGTAAGGATTTATTCATAGATCTACATAAATTGGAAAAGATTTAATGGATAAAATTGCTTAATTACGAGGTAAATGAATTACCAACCCCGGCCCCCTTAGTTAATTATGAGATTAATTTATGGGTTTTTTTTAAAAAAAATCATACAATTGCTCTGCTTTATTTTTTTTTCTTTTAGTGTGATCCTCTTTTTATTTGTCTAGGGTGTTATTTAAGTTCACAAAATCCATTTTATATTACTGATTTATCAACAAACCTTCTTATTGCGTGGAGACACTTCCAGTGTTAATTAAATCAAGCACAATATTCCTACGATCTTCTTCTTAAGCCTTTAATCGCCGAATTAATTAATTATAATAAGATGCCGTCTTCGGCAACTTGCTGGAGAATCCAAAATTGCGCTCGCTAGATGACCGCAATGCCACCTGGCAAATTCCGCATAAAACACACCATTGCATATGGCACGCGACATAAAATAATTCAGTGGTCACTAACAATATATTATAATTATAATTATTATAAATAAAGTTAAAAGATGGGGGGAGAAAATACTGTTTCCACACCTACTATTAATAATGCGGATTACTAGTAGTGTCGGTTTATTTTACTCTTTTATTTTATTGATTTTTTTTAATTTAGTTCTTATATGATATCTTTATAAGGGTTTAGAGTAAATAATTTATTTTAATTTATCTTTATATAGTTATTACAGTATAAAAAAATATCTCAACATCGTGGTATGATTTATTTTTAAAAAACATTAGTTAAATAAAAAATAATTTTTAAAAAAACTAAGTTATTAATCTTTGTAGAGTCAATAACCTGGTTTGCAAGTTTGGTAAGATAGCCTTGATTGTTCCTATTTGCGAGTTTAGTGGAGTACCTTTTCTTTTTTTTTTCCTAATTGAATTTAATTATGTGATCGTCTATTTTTATTTTTATCATATATTTAATAAAATAGTTTTAAAAAAATGTTATTAAGTTTTAGAAAGTCCATAAGGCTGTTGACGTGTATGGTGAATTTAACTATTTTTTTTATATATATTTATTTTTTCAATTTCATCCCTTGATATAGGCTGATTGAAAATTAAATTTCATAATTTTTTTTTTGTTTTATTTTCTATAAAGTTATCAGTCTTAAAAAAATCTCAATATTAGTTTGACGCTAGATTTTACGATTGTCTATTCTTGTTATCATATATTAAATAAACAATAGTTTAGAAGGAAAAAAAAAGTTATCAATCCCAATGGAGTCCATTACCCGATTTGCAAGTTTAATATGTTGACTCAGATTACCCAATTTACGGGTTTAGTGAGTTTACCTATGAAACCTGATATTTTTTTTTAATTTCACTTTTATTCAATATTATAATTCATGGTTTATTTTTTTCTACTTTCTATAGGGTTACCACAATTTTAAATAATTGTTTTTTTAGGATTGATGCTCAATTTTAAAAACATATAATGCTATCATAAAATTAAATAAAAATAATCTACAAAAAAAACAAAGTTATTACATCATTGAAGTCTATGACCAAAGTTGCCAAGTGACCAAGGTCTATTCAATCTGACATCGTCTCAACATAAAAAAATTTTTGTTTTAAAGTTTTTTTATTTAAATTTATACCATATTTTATTGATCATCTAAGTTATCTTTAATCTATTAAATTAAATAATTCATTTTGAATCAACTTCTACATGATTTAATTTAAAACTCGAATCATATAAGAAATCGAGTTAATCGATTTCAAGATTAAACTACTTTATGGATTTAATAATATTACCATAAATTTTTTTTTTAAATAAATAAATAAATAAAAAACAGATCCGCATCAGATAGCGAACAATGTCCTGGTACCATTCAAAGATGATAATAGCTCCCTAAGATATGTCATGCTCACCATGAATTTATTAGAGCATACTTCATCTTTCATCGCCATCACAATATTTGCATAATCTCTTCAACTAAAACGACAGCCCAGAAGACAAACTGGTATCTGACAATCCAAAAATATCATCAACCGGCTGACTAGAACCAAAATTCGATGTCGTGGAGTGGGAGAACAGGAGGAAAAAAACAAAAAAACGTAACAGCCCCACGGTAGCACATGACTCGGGGACCAGCAGCATGATGCCATCAGAATTCAGAAGGTTGGTGGCAGAAAAATAAAAATGTCACATTGGTGTAAAGTTTTGCCCGTTGGATTGGTTGAGGACAGAAAGCCGATGAAATTGATCGAGCAAATATCAAGAGCTACAACACAAATCAACTCAGAAAACTGGAGAGTTTTGAGATAATCACAAGACAGTAGTGGCCTAGCATTGTCAAAAGTCAGTCTAAGAAACACACTACCCATCACGATGCCCAGGAAGATTTAAATAACTAAAGCAGCAGAGTTTGCACCAGATCACTGGCTCCCTGAATGTGGCTTCCGAGCCACGAAGAAAAACAGCGGGGTGAAAATCTCCTTCCTGGAAGGCATAATAATAAAATTCCGTCATTATTATGGTAACGTAAGTATTAGAAAACCTCATGATCATAAACTTCAACAATTGTTGAAGATAAATTTTCTGGTATATTAAAAATCCGTGAATTCTTTTGCTCACACGCTACTCATAAGTAACCCATAAGCAATCCAAGACCCATAGAGCTAGTAAGAGGAATCATTCCTAACGTTTTGTAAGCTGCCCCAGACCAACATACAAGGGTGACCGGGGGAGGGGGGGGGTGGTGGGGGGAGGCTTAAAATGGTCTCGTAAGGTGGTCAATTAGGTAAAAATACACAAGCACTGTATGGGCTGAACATAAGGGTCCACAAAGGAGGCTAACATGATAACAGAAAGACTCACCTTCCACCTTCAACTAATCCCTCTGCAGCCTTCTCAAGAAAATCTTGAACCCTTTGACTTCCTTTGGGAGCAAGTCCTACAAATTCCAGGGCTTTGACCTGCAAGGTGAATTACCAGTTAACCATCCACGAGGGCTGCAATAATCAGAAATATAAGTTCATTCGCTTTGGAGTGCCAAATAATAGGGTGATAATGTTACGGGAACCAAACAGCATGGACCGATATTTACCATATTTTTTGTAAAGAATCTCCCAACAGCTGTTAAACGGAAGCTACTCAGTGAGAAGTGACTTGTGTCCAAAGGCAAGTACCATGGCACAGGTGAGCCCACTGCAAGATCTTTTGACCATATGACCTTCACAGACAGAGTAATGACAACCATTATCACGATCAAATGTTTCAGATATCAACTATGAAAAGGAGACACAGATTCTTTACTGACCTCAAAACCAGCTTTCGTTAGAGCATCAATGCATTGTCCAGTCAACCTGATGTCTGGAAGGCCATCACCAATCTCTATTTCTGCCTGCGCAGATTAAAATATGTTAAATTCACGGCCATGAAGATTGAAATCACTAATAGAAAACAGGAGGCCTTTTTAGACAGCTAAAATATCTAACCTTGATTTTTTGATGTTCTTGGTTATGTGGATCGAAAGAATCAGTCATGCACCACTCATATGCAGCAAAACATTGTCCTGGCTTCAATACCCTGTAAATCTCACTGTAGCATCCATACTGTTCAGAAAATACAGAATGTTACAAAGGTCAGAGAGAGAGAGAGATACCTATTTAAGTACATAGATACTTGTCTACATATATATATGTGACACAAAGATACCAGGAAATATAAATTGAGAGAGTTTTTCTAGGAACATACTGCATCTGGTGCATGGCAGGTAGCTTCAATTGCATATACAGCATCATAAATGTTATCAGGGAATGGCATTTTCATGAAATCACCCTGTATAATCAAGAAACAACTAAAATTACAGGTCACTGCAAATATAAAAATCATATCCTAGAACTCGTGCATGGCATGTATATGTTAAAATTTTAAACCAGGTACACCAAATTAGCAAGAGAATAAAGATGGAACAAAATAAAAGTGCTTAATAGATAGGAAATCAACAAGAACTTGAATTTACACCAAGAACAGAACCAACCTTCACAAAATCACAGGTCCTGTCAACTCCTGCAATGCGATTTAGTTCCTGCAAAGTAATATAGGCAGTGAGCTTCAATGCCATTTTGAAAACATCATGGCAAACAAATTAAAGTGATAGGTATGGAATCAAATAAAGTCGATCAATTTCAGATAATCCACCAAATACAAGTACACAACTCTTTTAACTGACATAGATGAAAAGGATAGGCATGCACCTTTCCCCTTGATATCTGATACTCATTGTTGTTCAACCCTGTTACTGATGTTGAGCTGCAGCACATCACCATAATAATTATGATAAGCCTAAAGCACTCTCATGGACAGGAATTCAATGCAAAGAAAGTGAACTTATTTGTCAACATGAAGAACAGTAAGATTTCATCCAACAATTAATACTTGAGCTACTTCCAGATGAGGCCCAGCATTTGCACGATCCATGTTGCAAATACTACCAAAGGACTACAAACATTGTTTACAGCAACAGGGCAAAGTAGGATACCAGTCCAACAATTGGTTCTACCGCTTCCCATTAAGATTTGAAAAGACCACCAAATCACTACCGCGATTATGTCATAACAAGAAGCAGAGTAGGATGCCTGTCGAACAATTATTAGTTGCTCTGCTTCCCGGTAAGATAGTTTACATCAAGTGAAATATGAAGCCAGCTGGTGATAGCAGCCATTTATCATCCTTGCATTTTTTAAACTACCATAAAAGGCAGTATTTAAGAACCTAACACCATATAGGGATTCAGCAAATACTACAAAACAAAATCCAAGATGATGCACATGACAAACCTATGAATAAAGTCAGTATGCAGTTAGCATAACTTAAATTTGAACCCTTCTTTTTTACTGGCATTATCAGGGAAAGGAAATTTTTGCCACTCACCTGAATCGAGCAATTTCTCTTAAAGGTCCGCCAATTCCACATCCTACATCCAACACCTATTTTAACAAAAAGAGGTCAAGTTAATGCATCAAGGTCATTAAATGAAGTAGATCTCCACTTGGTTTGACAATATTCTGTAGAAGAGGCTAAACCTTCTGTCCAGGTTTCAGGCCAAGTTGTAAAGCGAGAAAGTGTTCATGTCGCTTGATGCTCTCGCGAAGAGACTCCCCTTTGAATCTGAAACAAGAAATATTTTGCTTGCAATCAGACTTATAAATAGCAGTTGTGATCCGCCTTAAAATATGCGTGCAAAACCTTAATATAAAATGTAGAAGACACAAAGAGGGTACCTAGGAGCAAAATGGAAAGACTCCCCCCAGCCAAACTCATAAAAGCTGGTAACAAGATCATAATATTTATTAACCTGTAGTTTAAATGTGATGAGTTAATAGGTAAAGGTTAAATATCACTGTTTGGAGCAGCAATAAGTTCACATCCAAAAGAAAATAAACAGGTTATTCTTATTTCAACAAAATATTTCAATTCTTCACACTCAAATAGAAACATTACAGAAGATTAATAGCACCAAGATACATGTTGCATATCTAGCTGGCTGATTTGATTTAGGATAATCTAACTTTATGGCTAATAAACTTGATGATAAAAGAACATTATTCATCCTTGTCTTGATAGAAGTTGCTAGGGAAAACTTCCATGGAAGTTTCCAAAATATTGTTTCAAGAGGTTTTTGCGTGGATCAGGGTTCTATTTAAAATTTAACTGTTTGGTTTCAAGTAAACCAATTTATATTTAGTTACTCATAAAAGGGTTAACAAGAAACTTAGCTTCTCAGACATATTATGAGCTATGAAATGGACACTGCATGCAGTATCATATTAATGTTTTTATGAAACAAGGAATATATCAATAAAAAGTTTCGAGCATTATGCAAAATCAATTAGCACTTAATTTAGAGACCAATGAAAATGTATTGAAAAGGAAAATAAAAAAGTTCAATTATACATCCCTCTGAGACTATAAATACACAAGGAGAAGCTAAAAGTTTTCCAAAGCTAAATATAAAGAGAAGGAAACTGAAAGGAACAGCTTATCTGCAGGAAATACATGAAGGTCAATCTTAAGAGGATAGTTAACTTGACCTTCTCTTACCATGTCAGAGTAGTTGGCTTTTCTCTCTTCCTCATCACCTCCATAACAGACATGATACTTCTCATACCTGGATTGTCAATATAAGATTTTCATAAAAGAATTTCAATAAGATTCAAGAAAATTTAAGGTTTGAAAACCTAAAAGCTCACACATGCCGCATAAGAATTTCCAGGAAGTTTCGATTGATTACACCAGCACCAAACTCAAACTTTAGACTGCAGCTTTTGCTTCTGTTTTTAGGTGCTTTCCAGAAGTGCTTTAGGCTTGAAAAGGCATTAAATTGATTCTTTTTTAGTGTTTTCTGATGGTTTTAAAGCGTTGATGTCAAAAATTAAAAAACAAATCTGAAAAAAATTCATTTTGATGCATTTTCAAGCAAAAAGCTATTTTCCCTGCACCATAATCCCAAACACCCTGACTTTACCATCAATAACAATGCCTTCTATAGTAGCTCAAGAAAAATAATTAATAAAAAATCACTTGCATGCAAAAATAAAATTCTATCTTTTGCACAAAAAAGAGTGACTCCTGGGATTTTTCATTTTTCCTTAATCCTTCAGGTCCTTTCTGAGAATTTCCCTAGAAAGCAGGCTCTATCAATCCCCTGAACAATCTAGGAATATTCGCGTGGTTCTTTTGTGATCCAATTTCCATGTACAACAGATATAATTCACTATTCAACCTACAAAAACATTACAAGCAAACAAAAACCTGATTTCTAAACAGCCTGTAACACACTAGAGATGCAAGGGAAACCTGATATATAGTCATGATTGAAAGGGTGATTGTTTGGTTTGGGTTCTCGTAAAAATATGTGTTCGGTTAAAACTATTGTTAAAACTGTTTTAAAAGGTAAAATGACTAAAGAACGAGTAGTGAATTCATAACTGCAAATTAAATAAAAAGCGTGAGATTATCAGAACATAAAAAATGTGTCTCTTGCTGTTTGTGCTGGCATCAAGGACCCATGGAGATCCATCTATGAAAACTCTCCAAACCTTATAGGGATGATTTGTGTAAATCTGATGGAGTGTTTATTATAGGTAAAACCAAACTTTTGTTTCTCCAAGTACACGCTGGAGTGTTTGAATTGCAAAGGTTAAAATGGTCCATCGATTTTTCAATGGTAAGAAAAGCGGGAAGAAGATAATAAAAGCAGAATTGCGGTTCAAGAAAGCAATGCTTGACCATAACCGAGGTTAGACCTCATTTATGGCAGGCTCCACAAATTAAACCACACTTTTATTTGATAACCAAACACTATGGCTGGGGAAAAAAGCAAAAGCCACCTTAATCCCAAACATCCACCACTGCTAAACACACCCGTAGTGGTACAGCAATGGAAAAAGACAAATCATATGGAAGCCAACATTCAGTTCCAAGTTCACATGCCAGCCAACCCATGTTACTCTTTTATCTGTTTTCTTTGTAATTTCCCCGAACTCAAATTAAAGCAGGCATATCTAATCTAATCACTTTCGTTTTCGAAACAAAAAAAAGAATAGAATAAAATTGGTACAATCACCTTCTACTTGTTATGATTTCTGAACTCAGAAAAATAAATGATTTACATGTCAGATTCAAGAAAGTGGGAACATGCACAACCATTGTTCTTATCAAACCAGGCTGAAGCTCTGTGGTTAATGGTGTCATCAAATCTTGGTCAGTACAGGCTAGGAGAAAGGTGTAATGATCAAGCTAAATAGGCAGAATTTAAAACAAAGCAATATAGATAAGAAAGAGAAAGATCAAATCAAGCATGAATAGAGAAGGAAGAAGAATACTTCTCGACAGCAGAGAGAACATCACTCTTATCGATCTTTCCGCCAAGACCAGTAGCGAGATCCAATGCACCAGCTTTCGACATTTCTCTTGAATCCAACAATACAGAGATCCAAAACAAAGCAAAATAATAAATCAGTGGAAACGGATTGGATCCTATCGGATGGAAATGCAAAATGTGTGTGAGTGAGAGAGGGGGAGTGTGAATCTAAAGCTAAAGGTTAGATCGAACGTTGATTGTGGCCGCTATGATTGGGAGATGAAAGAGGAAAGTTGGTTTTGCTAAAGGGGCCTTTTTTATACCTATACAGAAAAAGGAGATATTAAAAAGAAAAAAGAAAAAAATGTTGAGTAGTTGACTTTTGAAATTACATTGTTTCATAAACAAAAAATTAATTTTTTTATATTTTTACATCATTTTAATGTATTAATATTAAAAACAATTTTTTAAAAATAAAAAAATAATTTTAATAAATTTTCAAAAAAAAATAAAAAATAATCACAAATACAGTCTCAAATACCTTTTAAATTTGAGAAAGGATATACATGACAAATTATTCTTGGAAATGCAAACCGTTTTGACCAAAACTGGCTAACAATTGAGAATGGATGTTTGGAATGGTTTCTACTTCCTTTTAAGGTTTTTTTTTAAAGTATTAAATTAATATTTTTTTTATGATTTTAATACATTAATATAAAAAATTATTTTAATATATTTTCAAAAAATATATATTTTAAAAATTATGAATATTTTCAAAATGTGAATTCTTATAAATAATTCATGTATTTAATAAAATCATAATAGAGATTGAAGATCTGTGATTTTACCATCGTTAAACTCAATTAATATATGCCACACACCACGCAGTAAAGAATTATAAGCATACTTAGCATTATTTTTTTTTTTTAACCATTACATATTCGAGGTTTTATCATTAAGCGTATAAAATTTAGAATGTCGAGATAGATATTTTTTTTTACATCCTTAAATATATATCTAAAAAACTTTCACTGATTATTGATGTAACCACACAAATAATACGGAATAAAATTATACTATGGCAAAAAAAAAACAAAAAACAAAAAACAAAACTTCCTCTAATAAAACAATATTGTTTTGTCTACGGGAATTTTATATATATACATAGATATTAAAAAAAAAAAAAAAAAACAAAACGGCTATTGGATGGAATATGTCAGAGCCGCGAGGAGTGAGAAAACGCAAGTCTGTGAGGAAGCAAAAAGCTGAAAGAGATTCCAAGAAAGACAGCGCGATAAATTTGTCTTTTTCGTTGACGCCGAGAAGACTCCACGTCAATGCTCACGTGATCGGCACGTGTGCCATTGCACGTTCATAGGATCTGTGTCAGAGGAGTCATCCCCCTGAAGTGATGCCGGTTCAGTGAGTGACTGGAATCTGGTTCCCACACCAGAGGAAGGCCCTGTTGATACTGCATTTTAAACGGGAATTCAGTAAATTTTAAAATTATTTTTTTTTGTTTAAAATTATTTTTTTAATTTTTTTATCTTTTTGATATATTAATATTTAAAATATTTTTTAAAAAATAATAAAAAATATTTTTATATATTTTCAAGTAAAACACACTTTAAAAAATAATCATTATTATATTTCTAAATATCATTTATGCAGCATTGTGTTTTTTAAAAATATTTTTTTAATTAAATTTTTTATATTGAAAATAAAATTTTTAAAATAAAAAACATTAATTTAAAATATTTTAAAATAATTTTAAAAATATCAAAATCCAACTTAAAAAATAAAAATATATTATAAATTCATAGTGGGCCATGCAATCTCAGTGCGGTGCATTGTTTTCTGGAAGCATTTTTGAAAAGAATTAAAAATAATTATTATTTTTATTTTAAATTAATATTTATTTTATATTTTAATTATTTTAAAATGATGATATTAAAAATAATTTTAAAAAAATAAAAATTATATTATTTTAATATATTTTAAAATAAAAAATTATTTTAAAAAATAATGGCTTCAATGCTTTTTAATCTGGCCCAGAAGCTCTATTATGGAAGCATGCTTTGCCCGGGCTTCGGCTCGTAGTTTTATAAGTGGACCACGTCTTGTTGAACTTTGGGTCCAGCAGTTCCATGGTCAACCGGTCCGAATCCAGGTCGTCATGAACTCATAATATGCAGCAACGGTGCCCCACCTGCATGGAGCGTTGCAATATTTTCTTAATCGACGAAGATTTATTATTAATTGTGTTTTGTAAATAACCATAAATTTCATGTTCATGAATTAAAAATATTTAAAAAATATCTTTTTAAGTTTAAAACAAATATATTATTTAGATTATGTTTTAGAATTCAGCCCACTCTCGATTTAAAAATACAATAATGAAAAAATATAGCCACTTTAGTAACCCTTTATTTGTAGTTGGCTTGAACATTAAATATTTGAAATATTTTTTAAAAATATATATATTCAAATATATATATATATTTGAAAATATTTTTAAAATATAGCCACTCTCGAGTGTGTTTTTAAAAATAATTTTTATTTAAATATATATATATATTTGAAAACAAACCTGGAGAACGTAAAATTAGAAGTAAATCTACTTCCCACCGAGCTATTTTTAAATACACTCGTCATTTTACAACGAAAACTTGTAATTGGAGTAGAACTTGTGACTGCATCAATGCTGTCATCGTTAATATTTACTAATTGATAAAAAGAAAATAGTTTAACTACCTTGCAAAAAAAAATTAGATGACTACCTGTGAATTATTTACTTCTACCAAAAATAGAAGTCGTTCCTGGATAACAGTAACAACTTTGAATCCTTAATAAACGTATTTATTGGGAAGAATAGTCACGATTCCTGAACGAGATAAATCTCACTCTTTAAAAAAATACGAGAATATTCAAGTAAGAATAAAAAAAAATATTAACTTTAAATAAATAAGCTAGTTTTAGTTTAAATGCAGCGAAAACTAAAATTTAGTCAATCCTCTAACTATTTAATTTAATAGAAGTGTTAATAAATATGTGATTTGGTCTAGATATAATTTAATTTAATTTAATTTTTTAATATTTTATAAATTATAAATTCAATTTATTTAATTTTTTTAATTAGAACGGAGTAAATATATCAAGCTGGGTTAAATTTTTTATAAATATTACATGTAGCAACAAGTTAGACTTTTTTTTGCTAATTCTTACGAGTTTGTATTTAAAGACGAACTTACCATATGAAAATGATATCTTCAATGTCAAATCTATTTTTAATATATTGTATCACTATTAAATTATAGATATTTTATTCTCCACTCCAACAAAATAAATGGTATGTTTTTTTGTTATGTTAAGTCTATCAAATGAAAAGTCCAGTAATAATAAATTTATAGTCAAAATATTTTTAAATAAATAAAAATAAATACTCAATTCATAAACTATTAAATATAAAAATAGATAGTATACAAATTGAGTGTGGTTCATCAGATTTTAAAAAATTTAACCTTCCATTTAATCTATAATATTTATTTTTTAATTTTTTTATCTATTATTATTTATAATATTAATATTATTTGCTTTTGATGAATTCAGTCTGGTTAAATAATATAAATATTAGAGTCGAAAGGATTTTTTTCAGCACCCCTACCATTTAATTCGTCCGTGAGAAACCTCAATAAACGCAAGAGAAAAAACAGGAAATTACTAAAAACCAATTTAAAAAACTACGTGGCAGGGTTTAACCGGCCACTTGAGTGAAAAACAGAACCGCAAAACCAAAACTGAGAATAAAAAAAAGAAAAAAACGAATAAACCCTTTTCCGTGCAGAAAACACAGAAAGAAGGAGCCAATTGATCTTCTCAATAGCCATCTCTACATTAAAAACGCAGAGTTTTACACCAGCAACTTCAAGAACTTGACCAGGATCCTTTTCTGTTGCAAGTATTCTATCTTGTTCCTGATAAAATATTCGACATTGTTTCCCCTCCTGCATTTGCTGCTATTCAGATATATCTAAACAATTAAAAAAGGCTTCCAATTCAGTTAAATCAGTTAATTATTACTTATTTATATCTATAAGCGATCAAATAATTGTTGCTGATAATTATTGCACGAATTGCCAGGAAATCTTGCTGGAGCTACTTTCTTTTTAATTAAATTTAGCGTGAAATGGACAGTTACGAACTTACGATGATTTCACTTTTTGCCAGGTATTTACACTGCATTCATTTAATTACTTATTCGAATAATTAATTTCATTTTCTTGAAATAATTTTAATTACTGGAGTGTTTCTGAGATTAAAATATTTGTTGAAGAATTTAGGCGGGATTACCTGTTGATAAAAATTGGACTAGAGGCGAAGAATCTTGCATTGGATATTGGAGGTATAAGTATCAAAGATGGGTTTTCAAATGGCACTAATAGTAATCATGGCGGCGGCGATATTGTGTGGAGAGATAATTTGCCTAATGACGCTGATTCCAAGAATGAGAAAACTGTTGGTTCTTCGTCGTTCAATGTTATTTAATGTGCCAGATCGCATCTGGAAATGCTGGAACTTCGACTAAGAAATCCGAAGAAAAAAAAGTTTCTGCTAGCAAGCCAGTGGCTCGAGCACAGGCTAAGGTTCCGTTTGAGAAAGGTTATAGCCAAATAAATTGGCTTAAACTTACTCAAAAACACCATGATCTTGCAGGTATAGAATTGCAAATTTGCTGTCATGTTTCTTTACTATTGTTTTTTCTGTATCCTTAATGTTTATTGTAGCATTCTTACCAGTATTTGGCATATAGTTGCCATTTTACTATGTTGTCTTGCATCATCTTTGTTTTCCATCTTTAAAGCCTTGACGTATTGAGTTTTCCTCGAAGGATTTGTTAAGATTCATCATGTTGTCATCGCTCATTGTGTAAACATCGATTGAGAAGCATGCTCCCACCGTGAGATTCTCTTTATGATGTAAGCAAGTGTGATCTTAAGAAGATTCCACACTAGCCTTGCAAACATTTATTCATGATCGAATATGTTTTAATTGATGCCAATTTGCTGAACTGGTATAGTTCAGCAAATTTAGGAAAAGAGTGTGCATCTTTATTCAGTATCCTTTTCTGGATTTTCTTTTTCTTGGTGAATTTTAGAGGGTGTAGCTGAAGATCAGCTTGGACCGGATAATCATCCCATGTGAAACATCTACTTTTTTTTCATGCTGTGCAAAAACGAGCGAGCTTGAAAGATGAATTCGTTTCAACCCAATCTGAAATTGTTAAGATTTATGTGGTTTTATTTTTTCTTTGAAGCTATATTTATAACCGATGCCCCAAAAGCGAGTTATATTCTGCTCACCATCGAACTTTCTAACCATGGTCAAGCTCGATCCATGGGGGAGTCTATCAGTTCATCTTAACCTGCTTGCCTTTCTTGCTTAATTAAGAAGCTGTCCTCCAAGATTTTGCTTCCGAAGGGGGGAAAGGGAACAGATTTTCAACGCATGAACAGACTTTTTTCCCCTTAAGACTGTTGAGCTTCTCTGCCCAGATTGCAATCCTTAACACTTCATTTCAGACAATTACCATGCCTGGGTGAATGCTGATTTCTTGCTAGAGAATTGTCTTGTGGGCACTTTGGATGCAAGTCAGTGAAGACAGTTGTATCTTGCATTTCGTAAGTGGACCTTGGCCACATCGGCTTGATCATCATATGAAGCAGAGTTCCTTCTGTAATTTTCCTATTGAAGCTTATCACGGCAACGATGCCCTAACACTTTTTGGATAGGGGGCAACAACACCAAATCAGTTGTATTCTTATGTACAATATATTTTGAAATATATTTTGACGTTAGTGATATGATAAATAATAATGTTCTTACATGAAAATTACTTTCGATGCTGTTGGGATGATGTAATAAAACACATTTTCCTCGAGGTTTTTTTTTTTTTTTTTGGTTGAAGATTTGTTATGGATAACAGGGTTAAGGATGAAAGCTGAATGTAACAAACGAATTCAGAGATGCTGCTGGATTTCACATGTGACGACGAGCCAATAAACCAAATTTTCCTTCAATCACATTGGTCCGTCGTGAAGTTTATTGCTTTTGATTCATCGAACACGTAGATGTAATTAACCATGATGATTATTTTTATTTTGAATTGATGTTATCAATCATATAGATGGACCGGTCACCTGGTTATAGCCGAGGTTGCCAGGTCTTTTTTCAACTTTGGTTTGAAATTTTGAATTTTCGATCATACGCACTTGAGTAAATAAAGCTGTTGCCAACTTGCCATTACACATCCTAGAAATAGTAAATTACATGGTTTCTACTATCATCTTATCCATAAGGCTCTTTCTTCTGACACCACGTGAAGGCGACATCATACAACAACAAAGACCACATGGCCTAGATAGATACAAAAGTAGAGCAGCATGTGCCTCGACGGATGATAACTGTTGCAGGATCCCTATATATAAAAACCAGGAACATGTAGTTTTCTAATGATGGAAGCACCAAGGTAGAACTAGCACCTAAGCAATAGGGGATACCCTAACTTCATCAAGTATAGGACCACAAAGGGATCCGTAGTCATCAATCCTAGTATGGTAGTATGAACTGTAAAATGTAATTCTTGTCCTCGCTGAAATGGCTTTGAACTTGAAACTTGCGGTCTTAGATTCACCCTTTCCTTTGGATTCGAATGGAACCTTAAACGTATCACCAGCGGCGAATGCCTCAACCATCATGGATCCATGGCAACCATTCCTCGCGTCTCCGATTGTGAATGCCAGACTGTAGAATTTGTTGGGAGTTGTTCTGAGGATTTGGGCAATTGCACTTTCTCTTCCTGCAACAAGCTCAACAGCAGCAAGTCCAAAGGGAACATTGAAGTGCCTTTTGTCAATGAACTTCACAGCTTTAAGTGATTCAATAATCCAGCCAGGAAGTGGAGATGTGAGATCTTCTTGTCTTGGAGGAAGGAGGATGCCATTGGAGGCATTTACTAACCGATGAGGACCCTCCTCAAAGCCATGATTCTTTACAAGGTTATCTACAAGACATCATTTACAACCGTCAATAGATAAGAGAAGCTATCATCAAACTCTTGTGAAAGAAAATAGAAATCAAATTTGAAAATTTTACATGTTTTAGAGCAAACATTTAACTTCAAAATTATTTAACCACGGCAGCAACTTAACTATCACCATCACAGATACATATATCACTTCTATCGCAACCATTCAAAGAGAATAGGCAGGAGTTTAGAACTTCAGATGGATAAACAAGACTGCATCTCGAGTCAAGTGTATCCTTTGTTTGACAAGATTGACAAAGTGATGGTATCTAAAATCAAATTACCATCTTCAATATCATATATGCAATAGAAACCAAAAATTGTGGGCTAAAGCCAACCAGATAAACCAAGCAACTAACTAAAGCGCAATCTTGGATAGATCTACAAACAATGTCTGAGGCTAGAGCATCAAATGTAAAGGCGTTGAAAGTTGAAGATCCAAGCCAATGAAAAATAGTCTCTACATATGCAACAGCCTCGACATACAATCCCACAAAAACAAGTAATACAGAAAATAATCTGGCAAAACAAAATCAGACAAGAAATCACAAAAATACAGCTAAAACAAGCCCCACAAATTCTCCATACCAAAGACAGAACATCACAATAATAGAGTTAGTTATCATTACCTCTTGTGGGCATTGGTGGAAAGAGCTCCTTGATAGCAACTGCATCAATGAGTGGTCCACACGCAGGGTCCTCTTGGACCCCGGTATTGTGAAATGTCACTTTAACAACAGTGGCATTGAGTCTAAATCCCCAAGCATAAGTGTCTCCACCATTACTACTATACAGAGTCTGCAAAGGCAGGTCCCCAAACACAGGACCAACTGAGACTCTCAACACCTCGTCTTGAGCACAAGTTCTTGAAGCACCAAAAGTTAGGGCATAAAGAGAGCCTGCTTTTATCGTTATTGTTTGAGAAATTGAGGCCTCATTGCCTAGCCTTACCGCATGGACACCATGAGCCACATTAAAGTACATGCCACCGGGTTGTGGCCCACCAGAGATGTATTCTACGAAGCCATTGATTTCCCAGCTGGGGAGTGCATTTTTTCCTTTAAGGACTGTTTTTCTGATGGCACCAGGTTTTGGTTTCTCTTCAAAGTTGCCATTTTTTAGAAAGCCTGGAGACAGAGAGCAGACCAAGTCAAAATGAGAAAGTGAAATTAGTAGTCAGGAAAGAAATGTGCTAAAGAAAGTAGAGAACCAAATCTGCATCCCTCTTTCTTTGATGGCCACTCTAAATCTAAGAGTAACCTAACTTTCTCTTTTGGGGAATCTTTGAAAATGGATGTGAAACTGTAAATAGCAAGTAAAGGTGAAAAGGAGAAGAGAAAATCCATCACTAAATCTTACAGTGAAGCCCTGAAAGAAGGTTTTATAAGTATGAAGCATAAAGATTCAACCTTGTAGACTAAAAAATCAAACGAGACATTAACTGCCGAAAGCCCAGCAAATAAGAAAAATTTTGCACTATAAGCACGTATATATGCCAAAAGAGAGAAAAAAAACACAAAAACCCCAACTCAATGAACACACTATGACACTATTATGCTAAATCTTCCTTGTCTAAGCCAGTTAAATGGGGTCAAAACATTAAACATAGAAATGAGTACTTAGCTAGCATTACCTTCCATGTAAGTAGCAGCTGAGGCAGAGCCAATGAAGAGCAAGAATAATGCAAGCAAAATCGAAAACCCAACAGCCATTTTCAGAGAACAAACGAACACAAACTAGCCAGGCTTTGTGCAGTGACAGAGAGAGATGAAGTGTCTTTGATGTGGGATAGAAACACGGTTAGGAAATGCTTATATTTATAACGAGATGAGGACAAAAGTGAGTGAGATCAGTGCACATGGGCAGTCTGAGAAAAAAAAAAGTTGGCAGAAACCACATTAATAGAGTCACAGATCTGAGACACTTGTCTCTGTCTCTCTTCTCAATTCTCCACATTAATAGAGTCATGGCACTGGCGTTTATGTGTAATTTCACTCATTTACTCTTAGCTACTGTTTATTTTGTTCTCCAGAAATCCTTTTATCTGAATGTCATTGGTTCTTACGCCTCCTTGACACATCCTTATATTAGACTAAGAGCGTGTTAGGCAGTGTGATTGCGGGTGCTTTTCAAATAGCTTTTCGTGCCGAAATGCATGCCAATGATGTTTTTTTATTTTTTAAAAATCATTTTTGACATCAGCACATCAAAACGATCTAAAAAGTACAAACCGCACTCAATTTTAGCAAAAAAAAAAAATTCAAATTTGGAGGAAACACAGGTACAAATACAGTAACAAACGTTCCCTAACTCTTTTATTTATCAAGTTATATAATTAAAGAAATAAAAAATAGAAAATAAACCTGTCAAATTTATTTATTTTAATTAATTAGGCTGGTTTAGTTATTTTTCTTAGTTAATTTACTTTCTTTTATTTATTTATATTTTTATTTCACGTGAAAAAATTTAAAAAACAAGTTATTATAATTCTACAATAAAATAAGTATCGTGCATTCATCTTGATACTCTGATAAAAAAAAATATCATTAAGATGTATTAACTAATAACTAACTTTATAAAACAAGATAAATATTACATGGACTTGATCTAAGAATAGAAGGCTTAAATTAAAGAGAGCACGTGGATCAAATAATCCTGGGTAAAAGTATTTCTTTATCATTCTCCAAAAAGAAGAAAAAAGAGGAGTTTTCTGAGAGTATTTAAGTGTGTGATTGTGGTTGTTTTTTAAATAATTTTTTGTGTCGAAATGCATGCCAGTGATATTTTTTTATTTTTTAAAAATTATTTTTGATATCAGCATATCAAAACGATTTAAAACAAATAAATATATTAAATTTTAATAAAAAAAATATATTTTTTAAAAACACGGTTTGCACTGCGTTTCCAAACAACTTCTTACAGGGTTGCAAAGAATTGATGGCGTTTTAAATTCAAGGCCTTGAGTGGATTTACGAGTTCTATTTGTGTATTGTTTGACGTTAGTATGATGATGTGATTATTTTTTAAAATATTTATTTATTTATAAATATATTAAAATAATATATATTTTTTAAAAATTTATTTTTAATATAGCATATTAAAATTATTTAAAATTATTAAATAATATTTTGAAACAAAAAAAATTCAAAGATTTTTAAAAACATTTTCTAAACGTGAAAACAAATACACTCCCAGCCCCCGTTTGAAAGTGCGTCCCGGATATTGGTTAAAATTAAAAAAAATTTTGCTTAAAATTAAAATTTTTTATATTTTCGTATCATTTTGATATGCTGGTATTAAAAATAAATTTTAAAAAATAAAAAAACATATTATTTTAATGCATTTCAGAGTGAAAAAACATTTTAAAAAACAACTGTTTTTTTATCTAAAGGCTCCTTAATCTATTATTTTGAAATTAGACACGCGTTTCCAATAGGAAGATTATGCTTTTGGACACCATTACATGTAAGATTTATTAATCAGAACTTGTATAAGTTTCAATTCACATTCGATATAAATATTTTTGAGTTTAGTTTTCTATACAAGGAATTCTTTCTCTCTCTTCAATCGTTATATGCTATTCCCTTTCAAAAGTCCATCTTCTTTTTCTCTCTCAAAATCTATCTTAAAAAAAAAAAAATCTTGTTAAAATGAGACCTTAACATTGAAATTGAACTCCCGATTATGCTTTTTATTTGGACAACATTACATGTAAGATCGAAACTTGAACCAGTTTCAATTCACATTGGATATAAATAGCTAGTTTGACTTTGAGATTTTGAAATTGATTAGGGTGTTTAGAGTGTGGATGTTGTTATTTTTAAATAATTTTTCATACTAAAATGTATTAAAATGATGTTTTTTTTTTTATTTTTTAAAAATTAAATTTTGAAATCAGCACGTCAAAATAATCCAAAATATAAAAAAAAAATTTTAAATAACTTTTCGTGCTGAAATGTATCAAAAAAATTAAATTTTTTTAAAATGTGATTTGCACCAAGTTCCCAGATGGACACAAATTCATTCTAGAAATCATCAATTTGGTTGTGATTTTAGTTGTGATTATAATTTTTAAGTGTTTGTTAATATTTTAAAAATTAATTTAATAACCATTTTAACATATTATTTTGAACACCTATAATTTGTAGCTTTTAAAAAATTAAAACCACATCCTTTGCAAACAAACTTATGTCTCATCTAATCATCTAGTAGGTGACATAGTGGTAATAGCTTGAAATTAAGAAGTTTGGTTCTCCTGTGATCTCAGGTTCAACCTCCATGGTTGCTAATAGTAATAGCCACTAAAGGTTTACATGGTCATTAATTTTAAAGCTTGTGGGATTAGTCAAGATGCGCACAAGCAAGTTCGAACATCCACATTAATCTAAAAAAAACTTATGTCCTATTTAGAGAGTATGATTGTAATATTCGAAACAATGAATAAATTGATTATAATATTTAATCTAATGTTATTATTAGTTCAAGTTGATTTGTTGATTAAATTTGTAAAATCTGAATGTGATTTCTAAAACCAGACGTAAATGCAGAAAACTCGATATGATTCGCCACTGGAAACTAATTAGGACATTTATATTTGTAATGTATTAGTTTTTTTCTTTTTCCCTTTTTTTTTTTTTTTTTGCGTGTATATAGTTTCTTGATAAGCTGATAACAAGAATCCATAATAAAGTAAACTATTTATTCGAACTTCTCATCAGATCCAAACTCGTAGAGTATGCTTTAAATTTCTTGATTCGAGGGTCGAATTCAGTTGCAGATTTAAGTAATTAAACTGTGATTCTGATCTTGCTAAGTTTGAACCAATTTCAACATCTTTTGGATCTGTTAAGATATAAAATTAAAAACATTTTGTTTTATTTTAATAATTAAAATATTCTTCAACTAGTTTCTTTGGAATTTCTTAAGCCATATTCTCACTTGGTTTATTATATTCACTTTTATTTATCTCCAATAATCCCAATTATATTTCAAATTTTCAATTCATAACCCGGCAAATAAATAAAAAATCATTTTTTTATAATAATAATAAAAAAAATCACACTCCCAAACATACTCGAAATACAACTTGCGGCATCCATGGTGGCTATTCACGATGCCTCTAAATCTATTCGTGTGATCTCTTTTATCATGCCTTGTTTTAGATATTGAAAACCTAGCTCTCACGTGAGAGATATTTTGCAAGTAATGCAATCTTGTTTTTTTTTATTAATATGGGTGTTCGAGTTATTTTGCGTATATTTTGACTAATCCCACGAACCTTAAATTTAACGATCATGTAAGCTTCTAGTGCCTTTGAGGTTTGTGGAACTCAAACTAGTAACTTTTAAAGAACAAACTCAGAACCTAACCAGTTAAGTTACACCTATCGAGGATAATACAATTTTGTTCTTCTTGTTTGGTGTCGGCAAAATCTCATGAACCAGCGGAACCATTAGCCATTAATCTGGAGACTAAAGATTTGAGATTGTCTACTCAGAGCACGTTTGGGAACGCGGCTGTGGCGCGTTCCCAAAAAATTTGATTTTTTTTAACTAAAATTTAATATGATTTGTATATTTTGGATCGTTTTGATGTGCTGTTGTCAAAAATAATTTAAAAAAAATAAAAAAACATCATTTGCATGCATTTTGGCATGAAAAGTTATTTGAAAAGCACCCGCAACCACACTACCAAACACGCTCTTATTCGGCATTGTCTAGGAATGCGGGTTAATGGAGGCTTGCTAATTTTTTAAATATATATATTATATTTTTTGATCGTTTTAATGTGTTAATGTTAAAAATAAATTTTTAAAAAATAATAAAATATTATTTTGATATATTTATAAGTAAATAACACTTTAAAAAATAACTATAACCGTATTCCATAAAACTTCATTCATCTGTTTTGAATGATCAATACAATAAATTACTTATTCTTCATCATCACTTTAAATCATCATTGTAATTCATAATAATAATAATAATAATAATTATTATTATTATTATATTTATTGTGAAATATATTTTTTTATAATTAAAATGACAACTTTCAACATCGTTTTTTTTTATAAAAAACTAATACACTCTAGATATATTAGTGTTTTACATTATAGATGCTAGTGTTTTATACAATTCTATCTCAAAATCTTATTTCTTTTCCTGCATCATTGATTTGATTAAAATGACTTGTACACATCACCATCCTATATATAAAACTAAAAAGTTAGTATAGAAAAAATATATATACGTATTTAATTTTGTTTTGAATCCTGTATATATTGATATGAATTAATTTTATGAATATTATACGAGTTGAATTTATATTGTTAATTTCTATAGATATATATTGAAAAGCAAGCTTATAGCATAAATTATAAATGTCATGATACCCTCAATATTGGTAAAATTATCATATACTGCACCATTATTGAATTCTACTCTCTTCTTCCTTCCTTCTAGCAAATAGATAAATGATTTTTTTTATTATAATTAAAGAAATTCAATAGAAAATCCATTAATAAAACTAAAATATTTCTAAATAAAATAAAAATAAATATTTAATTCATAAATTATTAAATATAAAAACAAAATTAATATAGGATATGAGTTAGATCGAGTTTTAAAAATCTTTACCAATCACCCACTTATAATATCTTTTTTTAAAAAAATTTAAACCACAATCGTCTATAATATACATATTATTCAATTTTAACTGTTTGGATTGTATCGAATAATACAAATATTAATACAATACGCAGCATATCACAGTACAACAGCCAACAAGCAAAGCAAAGGACCAACACGGGCCTTGTCCAAAACGTGGGGAACTGCATTTGATACGTGTCACTTGATGATACCATCACAGGAGAAAATCAAATCAGAAAAGGAAAGAGCACCCACTCTCCGAGATCACCAGATAATTTCTTCGAGTTTTGATAGCCAGATAAATCCTCTACCGTCAGATTCTTAAAACCCACTATCAACCATCAAAATTAAAACTCCGCCCAAAATTCAAATTTCAAAATTCAATCTCACTTGACCGTTAGATCTCTTCTCTCTTCCCTTTTAAAATCTTTCCTCAGTCTCTCCCTCTCCATTTTGCTTCAAGAGCCAAAGACACCATCTGCGTGTCTCTCTCTCTAAAAAACCAAACCCTAAAACCAAATCCATCTCAGAAACACCTCTCTGTTTCTTCATCAAGATACCCTAAACTTTCGTTCATCCCCTTCAAGAAACCCTAAAAATAACAAAAGATTCACGCATTGCCTCTCTAGGAAACCCTAAATCGCGAGTGTCTCTCTCTACAATGGCGGCAGAGACCAAGAAAATCCCATTATCAACAAGCGACAGCTTAAATATGAACCAGGAAAAGACAATCGAAGAAACCTACCAGAAAAAGTCCCAATTGGAGCACATTCTTCTGCGACCCGACACCTATATCGGGTCAATCGAGAAGCACGCGCAGATCCTCTGGGTTTTCGAGAATGATAAAATGGTCCACCGATCGGTTACTTATGTACCGGGACTTTATAAAATCTTTGATGAAATATTGGTGAATGCAGCGGATAATAAGCAAAGAGACCCGAAAATGGATTCTCTGAAGGTTGTGATTGATGTGGAGAATAATTTGGTTAGTGTTTATAACAATGGAGATGGGGTTCCGGTTGATATACACAAGGAGGAAGGAGTTTATGTGCCCGAACTGATTTTTGGGCATTTGTTGACTAGTAGTAATTATGATGATACGATGAAGAAGACTACTGGTGGGAGAAATGGATATGGTGCTAAGCTTACGAATATTTTTTCGACCGAGTTTGTGATTGAGACGGCTGATGGGAAAAGGAAAAAGAAGTATAAGCAGGTAGATTTGTTTTTTTTTTTTTGAATTATTTTTTAAAATATTAAATCTATCAGATATGAAGTGCACTACAATTTAAGGTTTAATTGATTAGCGAGATTGCAGTTGAATTGTTGCTAGATATATATATATATATATATATATATATATATATATATATATATATATATATATATATTCTGGAAGAGGATTAACGTACTTCAAAAGGTTTTGATTTAATTTTATGTTGATTTTTTTAGAAGTTTAACTTTCAAATTCTAGTTTGTTTTAAGATGAATTTTAAGGTACTTAAACTAGGCAAACTATGCTTTACAAGGACTAAGTGTGATGATTATGCTGGATTCTTTTGTTGATCTTTTAACACGCTCTTGTATGTAACATTGGTTTGTGTTGCTGATATAAAGGTTTTCTCTAACAACATGGGGAAAAGATCTGAGCCGGTAATAACTAAGTGCAAGGAGGGTGAGAATTGGACCAAGGTGACATTTAAGCCCGATTTGGCTAAGTTTAGCATGACTCACCTGGAAGAAGATGTGGTAGCTCTGATGAAAAAAAGGGTGGTTGACATGGCTGGATGCCTTGGAAAGACTGTCAAGGTTGAGCTCAATGGAAGTCGTGTTCCTGTCAAATCATTTCAAGATTATGTTAACATGTACTTGAATTCTGCCGCTGAGTCTGGCTCAGAACGCCCAAAATGGTTGTTTTTTATGGTCTTTTGTCTGGTTATCAAATTTTTTATATGTTTCTTCCTTTAAGATGCTCAATGGGTATTTTTTGGTTTTGGCCAGTTTCTACGATAAAGTTGGTGAGAGGTGGGAGGTTTGCGTGAGCCTTACTGAAGGTCAGTTCCAGCAGGTAATTGAGAACCTTTTTGAATGAATCATAGTTTATTTCCAAGTTCCTATATCCCGAATAATTGGGTTTCTTTAACAGGCCAGCTTCGTTAATAGCATTGCCACCATCAAGGGTGGAACTCATGTTGATTACGTCACTAATCAGATCACTAACTATGTGATGAATGCTGTTAATAAGAAGCACAAGAATGGCAACATCAAAGCCCATAATGTGAAGAACTATTTGTGGGTTTTTGTCAATTGCCTTATTGATAACCCTGCTTTTGATTCTCAAACAAAAGAAACTTTGACACTTCGCCAGAGCAGTTTTGGATCAAAATGTGAACTTTCTGAAGACTTCTTGAAGAAAGGTCTGTTACATGTACTGTTTGGTTTTCTGTAAACTGGAGTTTGTTATTTATTATATGATAGTTCTGTGTGTTTTATGCTGATCATTATTTATTTGCAGTGGCAAAGTCTGACATCGTTGACAACCTCCTTTCGTGGGCAAAATTCAAGGAAAACAAAGAGCTTAAGAAAACTGACGGAACAAAGACAGCAAAGGTTAATGTGCCAAAGCTTGAGGATGCTAACGAGGCTGGAGGGAGGTATTCTGAAAAATGCACTTTGATATTGACAGAAGGAGATTCGGCAAAAGCTCTGGCAGTAAGTGCCATGATCAATAACGTTTTCTGTGGCAACATCAATGTAACTTTCTTTAACAGCAATTAATGTACGCAGATTGCTGGTGTGGCTGGGCTGTCTCAGATGGAACGAAACTTCTACGGGGTATTCCCTTTGAGAGGTAAATTGCTCAATGTGCGAGAAGCCACGTCTAAACAGCTCAAAGAGAATAAGGAAATTGAGAGCATCAAGAAGATTCTTGGGTTACAGCATGATAAACAGTACATCAATGTCAAGTCTTTGAGATACGGTCATCTGATGATAATGACAGATCAGGTTAGTGCTTCACTTAGATATTTTTGCCATGGCGCTCTCCCATAATCCCAGAGCAGAGATTTGCTAACCTTTTGTGCTTTAAACAGGATCATGATGGGTCTCACATTAAAGGCCTACTGATCAATTTCATTCATTCATTCTGGCCATCATTACTGAAAGTCCCATCTTTCTTGGTTGAGTTTATAACTCCTATTGTCAAGGTTGGTGCATTTAACTAGTCAGTCGTTAAAAAATGGTGATATTTTTCTTCAAGAACGTTGGTAATTTTCAGTGCTTATTGTTCATGCAGGCTACTCATAGAAATGGAACAGTTCTATCCTTCTATTCCATGCCGGAGTATGAATCCTGGAAGGAAAGTTTGAGTGGGAATGCAAGTGGCTGGTCCATCAAATACTATAAGGTTTGTTCATTTGACATTGAAGAAAGGAATCTGGGTATTGCATGGTTATATTCGTGTGCTATCAGTCGTTTATTATGATTGTCATTCCATCTTGGAGTAACATAGTTGATGTCCTTGTAGGGGTTGGGAACAAGTACATCCAAGGAAGGAAAAGATTACTTTAAAAACCTTCACAAGCACAAAAAAGACTTTTTATGGATGGATGAGCTGGACGGGGATGCGATAGAGCTTGCGTTTAGTAAAAAGAAGATTGAAGCAAGGAAGAATTGGCTTCGGCAGCATGAGGTTGGTTTTGCTGCATATCTGTGGTTAAAAAAAGAAACTGCTTATCGTATGAAACTACTGTCTTTTAAGGGAATCTTAGTTTATCTGAATTTTGCAGCCTGGTACTCACCTTGATCACAATCAGAAGATCATAAAGTACAGTGACTTCATTAACAAGGAGCTTATATTGTTTTCTATGGCGGATCTTCAAAGGTCCATACCTTCAATGGTTGATGGCCTGAAGCCTGGTCAGAGGAAGATCCTTTTCTGTTCTTTTAAGAGGAATTTTGTCAAAGAAGCAAAAGTTTCCCAGTTTTCTGGTTATGTATCCGAGCATTCTGCTTATCATCATGGAGAGCAGAGTCTTGCCGGTACCATCATTGGAATGGCACAAGATTTTGTTGGCAGTAACAACATTAACCTTCTTCAGCCAAATGGTCAATTTGGCACTCGCAGTGTGGTAAGATAAATGGTGTCTCACTTTTTGAAGTTGAATCAACGCTTAGTAAGTTGCATTAACACTAATCTGATTCTCTTTTTTTGTTTTTGAACCTGTTCTTCACAGGGAGGCAAAGACCATGCAAGTGCTAGGTACATTTATACGCAGCTTTCTCCTATTACAAGGTTCTTGTTCCCAAAGGATGATGATGGCCTTCTTAACTACTTGGATGAAGATGGGCAAACCATTGAACCTACTTGGTAAATGTTTCATTTCAATAATAAAAGGAGTAATTGGTGCCTTCAAGGTGATATTTATAAAGAATGTTGCCTAACAGCCTTTTCGGTCTAGGTACATGCCAATTATACCAACGGTCCTTGTAAACGGTTGTGAAGGAATCGGCACTGGCTGGAGCACTTTCATCCCTAACTATAACCCAAGGGATGTTGTTGCAAATATAAGGCGGTTGTTGAATGGTGAAATGATGGAGCCTATGAATCCATGGTATAGAGGTTTTAAAGGAACTATTGAAAAAGGTGCATCCAAGGAAGGTGGTTGTAGTAGCTACACAGTAAATGGAGTCATTAACGAAGTCAATGAGACAACACTCAGGATAACTGAACTGCCTATCCGTAGATGGACTGATGATTACAAGGCATTTTTGAATTCGGTTACAGAGGGGACTAGAGATGAAAATGGCAATTTACCAAAAGATCCCTTCGTTAAGGTAATATTGATATCTAACAGGTGGTGTGTTGTGTAATGCTTGTGTTTTCTAATAAAATGTTCTGGTTGCAGGATTTCAGAAAGTATGGTGATGATGCTGCTGTACATTTTGAAGTTCAGTTGTCGGAAGAGAACATGCTGGTTGCAAAGCAAGAGGGTTTGCTAAAGAAATTTAAATTAACTACCACAATTAGCACGAGTAACATGCACCTCTTTGATTCAGCAGGGGTGATTAAGAAATATGACAACCCTGAACAAAGTACGAGTTAGATGTCATTTAATCTTTGTTCTCCAGTACATTACGTTTGTTTGAATGCTCATTTTTCATCTTTCAATCTGCAGTTCTTGAAAATTTTTTCCACTTACGGCTAGAATACTACGAGACAAGGAAGGTAAGTTCACTTTGAATTGTAGAATAACCCATAAATGTTTTCAACTACTTCCCATTGATAAACAGTTCTAATTACAGTCCTTTTTTTTTTCTAATGCATGCAGAAAGTTCTGCTGGAAAATCTAGAATTTGAGTTGTTGAAATTGGAAAACAAGGTCAGGTTTATCCTTGGAGTTGTGAGAGGGGAAATCATTGTGAACAACAGGAAAAGAGCCGATCTGTTACTGGAGTTGCACCAGAAAGGTTTTAACCCCATTCCAAAGAAATCTAAGGCTGTTGTTGCTGGGGCAACTGACGATACAGAAGAAGCAGAAGACAGCCCTGATGTTTCTGGAGTGCGGGCTAGCGACTATGATTATTTGCTGTCAATGGCAATTGGAACCTTGACACTTGAGAGGGTTCAACAGCTATGTGCAGACCGGGACAAACTTAATGGGGAGGTTGACAGTTTAAGGAAGACAACTCCGAAAGTTTTGTGGGTGAAAGATCTCGAGGCTCTTGAGATGCAACTTGATGTATGTGCAGCGAATGAACACTCCATATTTGCTTTTCTGTAACTTATATTCTACGCTTTGCTATTTCATTTTCTTTGCTGTTTCATCTCTCTGATTTTTAAGCAATACATGCATTTAGATGCTGGATGAATATGATGCTGAAGCAGAGGAGGCAAGAAGGAAATTAAAAGGTGGTGGTGCAAAGGGTGAAGCTGGTTTTAAGGTTTCTAAACAAGCACCTAAATATCCACGGAAGTACACTAAGAAAGCCATAAACGAAGAAGTATCTGTTGAGACCACAGGAACATCATCCAGTTTTGCAATTGAAACAGGTCAGCAGGCTGAGATGCTTCTACTAACAAATTATCTTTCTTGACATGTTTTATAAATTTCTTGAGCTTTGTTAGTGTTTTTTCTTTAGCGTCGTCAGAGAATGCTGCTGCGGTAGTGAAACCCAAAGGAAGGGCAGGCTCAAAGAAGGCTCCTGCTAAAATGGTAAATTTTTCGATCCTTCAACTCCCCAACCAACCAAAAATAAAAAGAAAACAAAACAGCTGACAGATGAAATTGGAGCTCTTTGGAACTTACAATCTACTGTTTCTGTTCTTCAGCAGGAAAAACTCTCTCCAGTTTTGGATGACTTTGATGAGGATGATGAAATAGAATCTCTGAAGGATCGACTTAATGCATATAGACTTGATTCTTCGCCTGAGCAATCAGCTGGTAAGTTTTCCTCACCAATTTACTTCTCATTAAACTTCTTTAGCATTCAACAAAATTGTTTTAATGAAACTTCAATTGTTTTATAGAAATTAAATATCTGAATTTTGGAACTCAAAAAATGTTTTGTAGAAAAAACCAGTTTTTTCTCTGTCCATTTGAAAAATGATGTGGTTTTAACCCCTACTTAAACACTGATGTGGTTTTAAGCCACAGATCTGACGTCCTGACTTGTGATCTTAATGGCTGGTTTGTTTTACCATCACAGATATGGAAACTGATGTGCTACGAGTACCAGCTAGGAGAGGTGCTGCTCGGAAGAAGCCTCTAGCAAATGTTTCAGTGATCTCTGATAGTGAGGATGAACCAAACCTTGACGATGACGCTGATGTAGAAGTAAAAGCTTTACCAGAAACAAAAAAGAAGGGGGGCAGAAAAGCTGCTGCTGCAAATGACAAGGCAGCCAAACCACCTGCAGCAACAAAGAGGAGAGGACCAGCCAGCAAGCAGTCCCAGGGATTGGGCCAGAAACTTCTAACAGAAATGTTGAAGCCTGCTGAAGGAGCAGGAATATCTCCAGAAAAGAAAGTGAGGAAAGTGAGGGCATCTCCATTCAACAAGAAGAGTGGTTCTGTGTTGGGCAGAATTCACAAGGAAGATGATACTGGAAGTGAACCGATGTCAGCTTCTTCATCTGAAAACACTGATGTCATTGACGTCCCGGCAAGAGCAAGACCGCAGAGGGCAAACCGGAAGCAGACTAGGTACGTGCTGAGTGACTCTGAGAGTGAGAAGGAAGACTCTGATTTTGAGCAGGCTAATGATGATTCAGACTCTTCCTCTGACTAGGAGGTTGGTTGGTTGGTTTAGTTATGGACGGGAAACTGGAGCTCATTTCCCTAAGAACTAATTGTATGCATTCTTTGTCGGCAACAATTACCCGATAAGATTTCAAGCGAGGAAAATATTCTGTTAGAACAATTTTTCTTGTGAAGAATAATTTGATATTTGCTTCATATCAAGTTTACTATTTTTCCAAGATCAATACAGTAGTATCATTTACCTTTTCTTTTCCTTTAATTTGGTGCTGAAAAGAATTTTCTCCAATGAATTTCATGTTATCAAGATATGTATGAACAATTGAGAAGGAAAAATTGACTAGAGAAATTATTTATTAAAAAAAAATAATTGCTGCTAGAACAAAGCTATCAAGTTGCAATTGTTTCTTAATAAAATCTGAAAGGTCCGAACTCCAATTTCTCACTCTACTGGAACCATATTAACAAAATCTTAACAATGTCAAGAACTAGAGCAACTGAAAGTGGCTGTGATTGAAGGCAGATTTGTGAATGTTGATTGCAACTATGGGAAGAGAACTGTACCTCGTCAACAATGCTGAGAATTTTCCCATTTCCCTATTATATATATATCATTTTTATTTTTTGTTCTGCAACCGAGACTAGGAGGGAAAACTCTTAGCACAAATTATTTTTAATGTATTTTTTTTTGTTGAATAATTTTTTTTTATTAGCAAAATGATTTTTTAATAAAAGACAATGAAAATTAAAATAAAGATTCATAAAGATTTTAATTATTTAAAATAAATAGGATGAATATGTCTCTTCAATCTAACCTCTATTTCTTTATTAATGTATTCCTTAATTGTTTAAATGAAAACTTGTTATTTAATCAGAAACACTACATTGTAAAAATCTTATAATAGTTTTGATAAAAAAAAATATTAAAATACTATCTCGATATTTAATAAGTGATTGAAAGAAAAGAATAAATTATTATGATAAAAATAACAAAAAAAAAATCTTATTTTCCTTGAGAGAGAATTTGTATTTTGTTTTTGCATATCATGTATATAATAATTTTAAAAAATGTTAATATTATATAAAACAATGGTAAAGTTAAATAAAAATTTAAATATTATTTTAATTAATTTCTTTTCAGTGCAGGTGAATGAAAAGCTAATAAAAAAAGAGTAAAGGACTAAAATAAAAGTCTGAACCAATGCCTGTGTTATTACAACGCTAGAATGTATACGGGGAAATAAAATAACAGGTGCTCATGTGGAGATAGTTGATCTGCCTGGGCTTCGGCTTTTGACTCTCTCCTACTCTAACGATAAAAAGGAGCAAAAAATTTCACATTCTACATCCTGGCAAAGGTCACTTGATTATTTTTAATTTTCCTTGATTGTGAAAAACAAAAACAATGATTGTTCTAACTAAATAATCGAGTATCCCCTCAAGGTATATTCATCCGGGAGCAAAACACATCTACATTCTCTTTTTAACCAGTCGGGATGTTCTTCAGACAAATCTTTCCTTTACTTCAATATTGTAATTTATATTCAAGAACAAGAAAATTTTGTACATTGACCAAGACAAGCGATCTGCGTCGGCCTTTGTATTTAAATCATGTATGAAATAGCAACAATTGTTCTGAACCGGTCAATATTTTCTTCGGCTCACAGAAAATGGCCCTAATGTACCTGAAAACCATATTTAAATCCCTTCAGACGATGAGAATTTGATCTATCATCTCTTTCCAACTGCTTCCATAACGGGGAGCAGATTACAACATATAGAGATTTTGCAGTTTCTGTACACATTCACGTTAGCATTTAAGGAAGAAAAACATAAACCGGAGACACGCCTAAAATTTGTGAAACAGGAAATGGGCGCTTGCTACATTACAACATACTAGTACAGTTCTAAAGAGTAAATTTACCTGGGATGGTGACAGTTTCTTATGCTAAACCCTACACAATCTCGATCACAAGGTGATGTTTCGTTTAGCAGCTTCCATTTTTAATAAGAGATCCTTAATATCAGCTTCCATCCTCGTCTTCATACTGAAATATTCCCGATGAGCTCTTTCCAGGGCCTGAAATTCTTCAAATTTTTGTTTACGCATTTCCTCAACCTCAACTATGCGCAATTTAGAGATTCTACTTGTGAACTCTTCCTTGATTTTTTCACTCTTCGCAATCGCAATTCGTTTCAGGCCCTCAGCTTCTCTTCTAGCATCATCAGCACGTGCTTGAAACATCTTAGCTTCTGCCTGTTTGATTCTAACAATGCTCTCCAGTTCATCAAAAAGGGGCTCCTTTCGGGCACTTCTCAGTAACTCGGGTTCAACAGGGCATTTATCATTCAAGTCAGAATGGAGGCTAGGACGTAGGCTAGTTGATCTTTCCAATTGAGGATTTTTTTCAGTGTATACAGATTTGATCCATGCAGCATCGTGGCTAGGTCCAGCAATGGCACCATTGCTTCCATTTCCTTGTTCCTTCAAGAAAAAACCAGATGCGTTGCCAAACTTGGATGGATCACTTTCTGCAATCAAGAAGGAGGACATCAATGGAATGAAGACAATACACAAATAAACAACAAATTGATAACATAGGAGAGCATGGCAACCTCAATATGGCACAGTGGAATCATATTGAGAGTGGCGAATGCTATGAATTAATTCATTAATACTCATGCAACCAGAAGACAGCATTTTGATCTAACCTACCCATCATCCATACATAACAATAAGATCACATTTAAGATTGTAACGAAATAAAATTATACCCCATCATCAATTCACCATAGAAAGTCCCCTGATTACAGCTAAAAACATTTTCTGACCAAACTGCCAAAGCACCCACTAAAAAAGCATACCAAAGAAAAGAAAATAGAAACAAAGTAATTCTTCACAACAGCTGACTGATTGACATGGGAACCAGCTCATCAAATTGAAACAGCAAATAAAACATGTCCTGAAGTCTATATAAAGTTGGTACACATTTAAAGATTGGCACACCCTAGAAAATTAAGGCTGAAAATGACATTCCTCATTCTGAAATACAGAAAAAATGATTAAACTGTGTTCACAAGAAATATCTAAATGCTCTGAAAACTTCCTCATTCAGGATGCCGAGAGAAAAATAACTTTGCAACTAAAATGTTAGCAGTTTTAGAAATGGTTGAAAGCATTCAAATTCACCATCTTCAAAATGGCAAGTCGCCCCAGTATAAGAATATATCCTAAAAGGTACAAACTACAAACAAATGTGAAAAACTAAAATGTACATATTTTTCAACAGCAAAAAATAGAGAATCAATTAAAAGGGACACAGCAAAGCTTATCGATAATAACAAGCATAAAGCATGACATACCAGCACATCTCTACAGAAAGCTAACAACCCAAAGCACTCTAAAAAACATTACAAAATAGGTCCATTGATGTATGATTCAGAACAACTTACCAGTCAGCAATACTATTATATAATTATAAACCTCGGGAAGATTGGACTTATTTGCCAATTTTGCCAGCATCTGATCAGCTATTTCATGCAGACGTCTCCCTCTCACATCCTTGCTGGCACGGAAAATTCTCTTGACATATTCAAGTTCTCTGCAAAATGTTTCTGCAGTCCAATCTTTTGCAAAGTTCTGAAAAACCTCCTTCACAAAGCCAAACATCTCAGAAGGATGATCACAGGCAACGCAATGGAACTGCATCTCAGTAGTCCCTTGAGCACCACTGGCACTCCTTCCATTCCTAATGTAAGCTTCTCGTAATGCACAATCAGCATGACACCAATGAAGGCAAACATCACACCCAACCCAACTACATGTATTAGATGCCGTATCAAACTTCGAGCACACAAGACACATACATAAACTGCAAAAACCATTTTTCTTCGCACAAACTTTGCAATCACATTCATCCACAGGCAAAAGACTTTGACATGTCAGATTTCTGCACCTCAAGTTCAGGAAAATCTCAGCCAGATGAGAAGATGAAATGCCACTGTCTACTTGGAGATACTCTGGAAGACCTGTTCGCAAAGCTACCAAGACTTCCAGTTGAGCACGATGGGATTTCAACAGCATATCCAAGGTTAAGTCAGACCTGTTTTGCAGCACGCTTTGAAGTGCACATATTTGCCCTTGCTTATCGGTATTTAACAGAATCTCACGGATGCTCTCCTTTAAACATGATGCTTGTGCTGTCATTTCATGGAATTTCTTAGCCATCACATGAATGGGCTCAGAAACTATTCTGCCAAGGATAGTCTCAACAAAATCAGCTCCGCCTATCAGAAATTGCTCTTGTTCCTTCTGGCTATTGCTCCTATATAGGCTACTGCCATGCTTCTCTTTCATGGCACGCTTCTTCTCAAAGCTATAATTCGAACCAATATCATGGGATCCCACACTTTGAGAAGGGGATCTAGTGTCATCATGATTCCTTGCCTGCCCTCCTGACAACTGTCTATGGAAACTCAATTGTCTTTCAAGTTCATTGGGCATTTTAGAGCTTCCTTGCAAAGCTTGACCATTTGACAAACCCTGTACTGCTTGAGGTTGATGAAGAGAGCCATTTCCATTCATCAAAATTTTTTGATACAAGGGAACATCTTTATGCTTGGAGTCATTTTGAGTCTGACCCTGCCAATTCGTTTGATCCATACCCTGAAATAGGGGGCGGCTGTGAACAGATTGTTCATAGTTGTCCATGTCCAACGAATTCTGAGTTAGAGAACAGCTTTGATTATGAATAAATGACTGAGAACCTGAAAATGACATTGATGCAGTAAACCCGTCTGAATTTGTTCGAAATGAGCTAAAGGACTGAACACTTCTCCCATGGCTTGGAGAACCAGGTGCCTGGGTCGTGTCTCCGGTTGCACCAATAGGCAACAAAACACTTGGTAAGCTGAGAGAAAGATCAAGCGGTTCCAACAGCAGCTTTTCATCTTTTGACTTACTACCACGCGATTGCTCTGATTTCTCAACTCTTCTAACAGGAGAGCTAGTAAACAACTCAAATCCCCTAGAACTGGGTCCTTCCATATCGTCTTCCCCATTCCTGAATATGGCAACGTTTCTCGATTCTCTTTCGACCCATGCACCATCTTCTGCAGAATCAAAATCGTTGGTTGGTGAAATAACGACACTTTTGCCCTTGTCCTTCAAGTTCTGGCTCAAAACCCCTGTCACTGCATTTATATTCACTTCAGCTCCTTCATTTTCCTTAACAATTTCCTTATTTGACTCTGGCACTTCAACCTCCTCTGCCTTCACCTCAAGATCGATACCCTTACCTTGTCTATTATCCTCCTCCGAGCTCTGAGACTCCACGACAGCTATATTCTTACTTCCCTCCTCCTTGCACTCGACTTTTTCCTTCATACTCTGGCTGTCCTTGTTATCTTCACCAGCAACCCTATTCCCAACTTCATCCTCCGTGACACTAGCATTATCATTAGAGCTCTCCTCAACATTTCGCATCTCATCAACTTCCTTCGCCACATCCTTCCCCTCGTGAACATTTACTTTATCGGGCCTTTTCTCCTCTTCATTTACTTGATCCTTAACTTCGGACTCAATCTCAACCTTCCTCTGATGAATATCTTCTATAACATCCTCTCGTCTTTCATTGCCATTATCATTCTCATTTTCCTTGGCAACTTTAGGAACTGAATCAGGTTCTGGCTCAAGCTCCCCTTCTTCCATTTCACTATTATTCCCACTCTCAACACTCTTCACCTCCATCTCAGCACTTTTAGCCTCCACCTCAGCACTTTTTGTCTCCGCTTCACTTTTCTTCCCCACTTCCACACTCTTCGATTGCTCACTCCCCGAATCCTTCGACCATGTGGGTGACGACCTCGACTTCGAATTTGAAGACTTCACTTTCCCCTCATCCCTCCCACAAACACTTCCTCGTACCACCCTAGTTTGCTCACTCCCTGAATCCCTCGACCAAGAAGGTGACCTAACAACATCTCTCAACCCCTTAGGAGACGACCTAGCACTCCCCATCCGCTCCTCATTTCCACCTCTACTACTAGCTCCTCTATTCTCCTCAAATTCTTTACCCCCAAACCTCCTCCACGACGAAACACTCCCTTCTCTCCTCGACCTTTCCCTCTCCGACCTAAACCCTTTCGGAAAATCCCTCCTCGACCCACAAAAGCTCTCCGATCGAAGAATAACCCTATCATTCCCACCACCACTACTACCACCATACCCTTCTCTACTATTACCGCTACCTCCTCCATTGCCATACCTATCAAACCCTAACCCTTTTCTTCGATCAAAGCTATCAAATTCATGATCTGATCGCTTCCTAACGATTCTGGTGCTCTCTCTATTATCATCATCAATAGATCGGCCTCGATCATACCGGGTCGAGGATGATGACGTGGAAATCAACCCTTTGCGCGCATTATCGGATTTGTAATAGAAACTTCTAGACGGTCTACTTGGATTTGAATCCTTGACTGAGGTTTTCTCGTTATAAGAATCAAGATCATCACTTGATCTCAATCTCTTCATTTTGAAACTAACAAACAATTTCACAGATATGATTTAAAATAGTAAAATTAAGAGCTGGGAAACCCTAAATTTAGGGATCAGGCTTATAATAAATAGTTTACATGTTACAAAGCGAAAGCTAGGGTTCATCAGTAAATTAGTTTCAGCTTTAAGAAAACAGGCTGAAGATTTTTAACAACATTTAAAAAAAGAAGAAGCTGAAACTGAAGATTAGAGGTGGTTGTGGATGGAGAGAGACTGATTACTGGTCAATCCGGTAGACGATAGAGGAAAGTGACCGGCGAGAGGGCAGAGATAAGAGGATGGCGCGGTGGAGTTGTAAGGTATGGGGTAAGGAAGAGTGAATAAGGAAGGAGAGGTCGGATTTGGGAAAGCAAAGGGTGTTGTGGGTCTCTGTTTTGGTGTCTTTCTTAAATCTTATTTCAGTCAACGCAGTTAAACTGCTGGTTGATTTTTTTTTTCAATTTAATTTGGTGAGAGACATGGAGAGAGATCTGGATGTGTTTGTTTTTACGTAAAAAATTGTTTTTGAATTTGTTTTAAAATTATTTTTATTATTTTAATATATGATATAAAAAATAAATTTAAAAAATAATATTATTTTAATATATTTATAAATGAAATATACTTTTAAAAAAATCATTATTATAATTCTAAACATGTTCATTTGAAGCAGGCACATCTAGAGTTTCATAAAATTTTAAATTTTTTTATTTTAAGTTATATATATTTTTTTTTAAATTGTTTTAATATTTTAACATTAAAATTTTTTAAAAAAATAAAAAAACTTTGAAAACAACTCTACGTGCGCCGACTGTTTTGTATTTTCTGTACTTGTGTTTATTTATCCTCTTGGAAGAAAATTTCTCTTAAAAATAAATTTTTATTGAATTGTTTTTTAAAAAATAAAAGTGTTTGACGAGGAGCTCGTTTTTCTCTGCTTCTCTTATTATCATTTTTACAGGTGGTTCTGTTCCATTGGTTTTCTTTCTCTAGGTTATGAGTACGTCCACGGGAACAGGCAGAGATCCTGGAGGAGAAGCGATGAGCTGGAGATTGGACTCAAATCATGAATCTGATGGGGTTTCTCTGTCTTGTTGGCAAAGTTTGGACCGGAAAATCTTTCAATGGAAAGGCACTTCTTTTCAAACCATGGAACGCTGGAAGAGGAATCCAGGGAAGTGAAATTGAGCGCCGCCTCTTCCTGTCGCCGTTTTTTCATTCACGGCAAAGTCGAGGGGTTTTGAAAGGACAGCCGTGGCACTTCGACAGATAGAATCACCTTGTTCCTGCGGGAAATAGAAGGCACCACCCAGCACCGGCAAACCTTGAGGTACCGTTACAGTGGAGGAGTCGGAGCACAATCTGGATTCCAGTAGCGTTTTTCAGTCAAATTCGACACCATTTTAACAACGTGGATTCCACGTAGCGGAGGAGTCTTTGAAAACAACGATAAAAAAAGGTTAAACAACGACGCGCACTATGCCCTAGTTATGATTTTCTCTGCCGAGAAGAAAAAACGACGTGCACGCTGGTGTTTCTCTCTACCGAGAAGGAAAAAACTATTCCAGGTCACAAAAAGAAGAAGTACTTGTTACGTGTCTTCGTGTAACTGGTGTAATGGCTCTTGCTTTCTGTCATGTCACTCCGAAAACACGTATAATAAGGTTCTCCTATTGGCCGGCCACCTATGGTACCTGTCTAGGTTTGCCCATCGAGGCTGCATTTACTTTGCAACAGAAAACCCAATCGCCCTGTACTTCAAAATGTAAAGCAAACACCACCACTCAAAATCTAAACCCTACACGTTATCAGTGAGTTACACGTGTTTCCTGCACACAGCGACTTTGTTTACATTCCTACTCGTGCACTGTCTTGAAAAGGCGAAAAGAATAAACAGCAGGGACGGTTTGACTCGTGCAGAGACTTTTGACGTCATATACAAAAACACATTTAATTAATATTCATCTCTTGACTCTTCAAGTTTTTGGATATTTCTCTTCTGTATAGTTTTATAATGCAAACGTTACATAAGTGGTTATTCTCGATTGATTAGGTGCCGTTTGATATTTGGATGGGGATGGAATTTTGATAGTTGTTGTTTTTTTTACAATATTTTTATTTAAAAATATATTAAAATAATAATTTTAATTTTAAAAAAATTATTTTTTACAATAACATATCAAATAATATAAAAAAATTAAAATTTTTAATAACATTATTAAAAAAAAATTTAGTTGGCATACTGAGTATTGTGTTTAGGGCTGTGTTTGTTATTGTGTTTAGGAAATATTTTTAATAAAATTAAAAGAAAAATTATTTTAAATTAAAAAAATATTTTCAAATTATTAATGTTAAAAATAATTTTTTAAAAATAAAAAATATTATATTAATATATTTTAAAATAAAAAATAATTTAAAAAACAATTAATATCCTCCATCAAACAGTATCTTAGTCAAATAAAAAGCCATACGTGCAAGTTGTCCTTGTAGTGGAGGAGGAGGGCCAATAGAAAACGGAACGAGAGTCAAGGACTTGGGCCCCTTGGCTATGCCTTAAGAGATAAGTTGACGACTTGTGAGTTCGATTTTCTCATGGTCTATGTGGTGGGCTATTCAGAATATCAGTCAATGTGATGACTTGTCTAATCCATCCAGTGCGTATGTGCGATGATCTGATCTTCTAACCCATGGATTATTTTATTTAAAAATATATATTTTTTATTTTAAAAAATTTATTTTTAACATCACCATATCTAATCTAAAAATATAAAAATACAATTTAAAATAAAAATAAATAAATTTTTATAAAAAAAACTTTTCAACGCAAAAAAAACAGGCAGGCATTAAGTTATTAATTGATTGGGAAAAAAAAAGGGTGGAATTTCAAGGAATCCGTGATCTCTTGATAAATAGTAAGAAGCTAGTACTAAAATGAGTGATTTACACATGGTTTAGCTGACTGTTCAATTGAGAATCTGTATGTTTTTCAATCGATCGTCAAGTCCATCTCTAATTTGAAAAGGAAATTTAAGACCTGGGCCACTCGGCTCTGGAAATTTCAAGGAATCTGTATGTTTTTTGAATGGTCTTTGTGGGCTCTACCGAGTATGAATCGATGTGATTACTTCTCTAGTTCATGGTGAGAATTCTAATTCCAGCAATAATTTCTTAAGAAATCGTTTAATACCGTTTGCATTTGTGTTTTTAAGATTTTGAAAATAGAACATTAAATTTACTTGTTTTGTATTTTTTGTTGGACAGAAAAAACCCAACATTGATTGATACGATATTTGGAAACCATTTTATTTTAGTTTTGAATTTTTTTATGATTGTTTTCATTTTTTAAATAAAATAAATAAAAACAAACAATTTATATTTATTTATTTAAATTTGATCTTTTTTAAATAAAAAATTAAAAATTATATGAAATGACCATTAAGTCAATGTGTTGATCTTCTAGCTATAATTATCAAATCTGACTTAACCTGACAGATCAACTCGGTAATTTAAAACTTAACCAGAGTCATGTTTTACTTCAAATTGTTTTTTATATTAACCCGGTCATATTCAAATGATCCAATAAATCACCCGTGATTCAATTGTCAAATCTTAAACAAAGGTCTAACAATTATACTCTAATCCCATCTGTTATTGGAAAACAATTTATCGAAATGCTTTTTATTTTTTACAAATTATGGTCATCAAACTCATCTTGGTAGGTTAACTCAGAGGTTGGGCCGAGTTGAGGTTTTCTTGGATTATTTAGAAAATTGATCTAGTTAAATCTATGTGAGTTTATTAGTTAATCCTAAACTTGATTAACCTGGTCACATTTGAGGGAAATCCAAACTAGTTAACTTGAATGATTTTTTACTTTTTATTTTATTTAAAATGATATCATTTTAGTTTTTTAATTTTGTATTTAAAATAATATTATTATTTATTTATTTTTTTTAAAAAAATTAAAATAATATTATTTTAGATAGATTGAAGTTAAGTTATCTACCCCCACAAGTTTACGTCGGCGCAACCGAGTTTTATAATTACGTTTAAATCACTTAAAAGTGATTTAGACATGGTTAATTGACTGTTACCTAGGAAATCTGTTATTTTTCATTTCATTGTATAGAAAAATGCTACAAGTCCATCTCCAATCTCTCGGTATAACTTCTAGTAAGTGAGCAATCGATGGAGAAAATTAAGGTCCAAAAACTGTTCCATTTAAAAAACTGTCCCCCCAAATCTCAATCTCATCGTGTTCGATCAAGCTCAACATCTTCTCCGATCAAAAAATGCAAAAGAGAAGGTCGTGCCCTTTCCGTCAACAGAAATGTCATCAAAGGAGGAGAAGGAAGAAAGAAGCAGCAGCAATAGTCCTCAGTGGTGCTGGGCTATTATCTTTAGAAGCCCAGAACGACCCAATTAGTTTCAAGCGTGCCGCAGCTTATTCACATGCTGTTTATCCACCTTAAAGTAGAACTGTTGTGACTTATCCATTTCCTTGCAGCTGAAAAAACTTGAGGCAAATATTTGCTTTGCCATGTCAAGATATTTTTGTAGAAATGCAGCGACAAAATTTAAGGTCAAACATATACAACTCCACAAGCAATCCTACATGATCAAGATCAAAACCATTTTTTTCTACCCCACCCATCCACACCTCCAACAACCATAACATCACCATTTCTAATATTACATCTGCTTATCTTCCATGGCAGCTCTCTCAATAGTTCATTCTCTCCATGGTAGTTATAGTTCAATTCAAGAACTGAGAACCAGAAACTGCCCGAGAATCCTCATTCTTTTGTCTTGCCAAAGAGGCGAGCCAATAGACACCTCCAGCTCAAAACCAAAGAAAGAAATCAAGCAAGACAAGCAACTGGTGAGGCAACTCTTTGGTAGTGTAGAGAACTTTGGGAAGGGGCTGAAGGACAATTTGAGCCCTAAGCGGAAGGGTGACTGGAAAGACGTGATGCTGATGAGTTTCTCATTTGCTGTTTATGTGTACATGTCCCAAAAGATTGTCTGTGCATATTGTGCTTGGATGTCCATGCTCAAGCAATGGTAGACAGCTAAACCATCATGCCTGTTCTGCATCTTGGTTATTTAGGCAGATGGATGCTGCGATGATCTTGTTAGTAGCTTGGATTTTTCCCTTTCTCTTCTGTAATTCTTGTTCAATATTTCTTGGGGGACTTCCTCAACAAATAGACAATAAAATAAGAAGTATAAAACTGTTTTTGTTAATCTTGTTCACGTCATGTAGATCAAATTGAACGTTGATAGTCAAAGATTTGTCTTAGCTCCCAGGGATTAACGTCTCATCGTTTTTTTATTTCCACATCAACATTAAGCACCATTCTAGAGTTTCCACTTTCCAGCAGCTGTTACATTGATTTCCACAAAATGTCCGGTACACGTTCCATTTTGCTCAAAGAACAATCTCCTCCAAATTTGTCCAGAAATTGCCGATAAATAAACTCATATTTCATTGATTTGGATTTGGGTTCGGGACACCTGCTAAGGAAAAAACACCTTGAATGGTGATCACTGAAAACGCAAACCATCACTGGTGCAACAATCTGCTTTCAAAAGGAAAAATAGTTTTGCTTCCAGAAATCCGATTAATCGAACCCCCCATCAGTGCAAAATAGACCTTCTGTACGGTACAGAAGAGGTAAAGAGACTTAATACGGAACATCCAATTTGCACCGAGAATAAAATATCTGAGCTATCTGCAAAAGTATATGATTCACCGATCTTGCTAATTTATCTTGATATATCAATAATCAAAACTGGCAAGTGCGACCAGGCAAGTGCAAATGGGATGCGGATTTCAATGGAACATGAACATTAGAGCTAGTGAGAGCTTTGGCATCCAGGGATTTTAAAGACATCAGTAAATCTTTAATTTAGCAGATCTGGTCTCATGCATTGTTCACTCACATGTTGACCTATAATTAGTCGGCTTTGTGCCTTTCACGCCTGAAGAGGCGATAAATCAGTGAAAGCAGCCATTGGCAGACGAGGATTAACCATTGCCATATGCGAATCAGCACATTAGTTGGACTGGGTTTCGGCTGTGGTGGTGGTCCGAAAATCCCTCTATATATCTCCTTTTGCTTCTTATATATAGCTTTATCATGCTCATCCAGCAAACGCAACTCCCTCAAAATTGCCTTGTCTTCAGGTGCATGTTTACGTGCCTTGAGAAAGTCTTCCCGGGCAGCATCTGTCTGCCCAAGCTCTGCTCTGGCTTTCCCTCTTCTGAACAAAGCCTTAGCATTGTTTTCATCCTCTACCAATACCTGTGAATCCATTATTCAGTTGATTAGATTACGTAATGATTTAGAAAATCCAAATCACAAATTTAATTTGAACGCATGAAGATGCCAGGATGTTCACCAGTACTAGCAAAACAAAAAAACTAAACAACAATTGACCATATGGAGAAGCCAGAATGTTAATAGGCTTTCTGAGGTGCCAAATACATCTATACAACACATTTTTCTTCACAATGACTAGCAATAAATTCAATATCCATAGTTTTCCAGTGCACTTTGCACAGACAACAAGATAGTCACACACACAATCACACACAAAGGAAAATGATGAGAATCTGACTGATTGATCTGGCATTAGATTACTGCCTTACCAATTCCATTAATAAACCAAAATTTCGACATTGGAAATAAAAAGTTGCGAAACGAAAAATTGACCCGTTAAAGTATACATACAATGGTGCATTGTGCAATGGCTTCTTCGTAGCGCTCAAGCTTGATCAGACAAGCCGCCATGTTAAGATGACATGGATTCTTCACTGCCAATGCCATGTCTCGGTACTTGCCAAACAGCTGAAACATAAAGTCGTCGCCCAAATATGCAATTGCCTGACATGAACAGAAGCCACCAGAATTAGTCAAGAATGACAAAGATAAGAAAAAGAACTACAAAAACTGCAATTCTACTTAAGGAATTCAACTCATACAAATGTACCATTTCATACTGCTGCATAGCCTCCTCAAGTTTTTCCTCCTTAAATAGAGAATTTCCATCCATTTTTCTTCGATCTGCGGCACCGATCCTCTCTTCTGCAGTCATATCACCACGAGCTTTCCCCTACAAAATGCATCTCCAACGTAGATTCATCGTATTAGCAATCAAATCAGATAGAGCTGTTATTATGAACCGAAAGTTTTAAACAATAAAAACTATGTATTTGGAAAATCAATAGGATGTAACTTACTTCTTTGACTTCATCAAATCCAATAAGCTCGACTTCATATATTATATCTGCCATGGGAGGAACATTTGGGAAAGAAAAGCTCCCTTCTTTCCCATAGCCTAATTCCCAGCCCACATGTAAGAGGGCACGTTCACCAGCCTTCATACTGGAAACACCAACAGCTAAACCCGCCATTTCATTCTTCTCTGTTATGGATGTGAACCATCAATGTTTGGCGATACATTCAGCAGCAAGCTAGCAACATGATATAATTAAACCATAAATGGACCAAGATGCATACATATTGTATCTGTGGCAACGTATAACCATCTAACTAGTTTCTTTTATTAGATTCCTATTTAGTCATTATCATGGCATTGCAAAATGCTTCTAGAGTCATTACTGGTACAAGTCCAACTCTACACCCATATAAAAAAATAATGGTTTGTTTTGTCATTTTGAGTTCTTTAATCAGCACCGTTCATTGACAGAATAGTTCACTGTCAAGCATTTGCCATGAAATCATGGATACTGACAGTTATGTATGGAAATTGCAGAAATTAAACTACATTAGCTTCAGACCAAGAACAGAATGCGAAGCTTCCAAAGAAGAAAAGTAGACTTTAAAATCTGAATGAAATAGGCATATACCTTTTCCTAAAACCATTTCAAATGGTCGTTGTTCATGCCATGTATCATCGAACTTGTGCTGAGTGCTTTCTGTCCATGCCCTGTAGTGCACTGTCATGCAGTTGCAGTTACTCAGATTATTAGGTTACAGACCGCATATGAGAATCACCATTATTTAGTAAGTGATCTCAGAAACAAAATGCGTACAATTGCAGACACACACATGTATGCGTTCTCATTTCCAACCGATTGCTGGGTACTTCAGTCCATGTTAAGAAGTGTCATTGCCCACACGCAGTTATTCAGATTTTTAGGTATACACAGTGAAGATTTTCTGTAAGACATTTATGAAATAAAATGTGCATGCATATTAAATTCCTTTTAAGGGCACTCAACCCAAAAGTTTAGGCCAATACATGGAAGATCCATAAAGAATAAAATATCAAACACCACACATAACACCAACGGCTGCACTGCAACCTTGGGCAACAAATAATACATTACAGCAATGCAAGATTAGAGACAAGTACAATCATGCATATAAAAGGCCTAGCTCCTCTAAGATTAATAACACCTGCTAATATATTATTGCTTTAACAACTAGTCCAGTAAAAGCCAAAATAACTAACATGGTTGTTTTGCTTGTTGAACAGCCAAGTTACTGAACCATTTGCAGAATTTTCCACCTCAAAAGCCATATGGTTAGCTGGACCAAGACTGTAATAACCGTGCATCACAATAGTAAGCTCAAAGTGTTGGAACCTCTAAGTCCAGATACCTAATACATTGTTGTTAGCCTTCTGTAATATCTCGGAGATAAAGGTCCTACCATGAATGAATTCAATTCATTTTAAAAATTATTTTGACAATGTACTGAAACAACTATCAATACAGAAGATGTCCACTGACAACATAACACATAAGATCACATATCATATAATGATATGATTGTATAGCTTTCAATTATTTTATGAATTGTAACTCCTAATGATATGATTGTGTAGCTTTTAGTTATTTTAAGAATTCTAACCCCTGTATGATATGATTGCATAGCTTTTATTTATTTTAAGAATTGTAACTTCTACTTTTCTAGAGTAATGAACATGACCGTGACCCAAAAAGGAAAGGAAAAAAAATGTAACTTACAAAAGCATGTTGCATATTTGGTTGGCTTCTGACCATGACCTTCCTTAATGATTTGCTTGGTGACTTTCTCTTGAAGTATTTCAACCGCGGATTCAACTTTCGGAGGATGATTCCCATCTTGCAAAGGCTCACCACACACAACCGCAGCTTCTTCCATAGCTCTTTCATTTTCATCATCTTTACCTGCAAAAAAACAAATAAAAAGACAGTAACCATTCAGTTTGTTCATGCTTCTTTTTCCATTAAAGCAAGTTATAATATGATGAGTCAACATTTTTTAGTTATAGATTTTTATAAATATAAATAATCTTAAAAACAAAATGGGTCCGACAAAACTTAGGCTTGCAAGCATGTCAAACCCAAAGTACTTGGATTTAGCAGTTAGTCAAGCTCAAGGTAATGTGGGTTTGGCAAGCATGTCAAATCCAAAGCATTTGGATTTAACCATTACCAAGTTTTAGAACTATATGTCTGATCCTAGACAATCCTCTAAATTAAAAGTATTAAAGACATGATAAACCGTCATGTCTCTCTGTCTATAATACCTCTCATTCTAGAATAATTATGCAAATCATTCATATATATTGTAATGACGTTAAACAATAGGTTTTACTTCATTACTTTAAACGCTCCATAGAAAATAGAGCAAAAAAACACAAATTAAAAAAAACATCCCTATTCGTTCTCTTACGTCATTCACTTGATCAAGAAAAAAAAATAAAGCATTCCGTTCGCTATCCAGTTTCGATTAAAAAGAAGAAGAAAAATAATAAATTACCAATCGATTGGCTTGGAATCTCCTCCATTACTAGAACAAGCAAGTCCTGCGAAAAAGGCACAAATTAACAAATTTGTTCGATTCGTATAATCAATCAATAATAGGTTACTGAAAGATAAGAACAGCGTAAAATGTTACAGTCAGGTGAGTTGACTTCACTACTTGAAAGAAAAAACAGAGGCCATGAAAGTTGGAAATGAACATATTACCTGTCGTTTGACTTGCTTTGATGAGATCTGGAGCTGCTTTTGTGTTTGTGTGCAGGAGAGATAGATAAATGTATGCAGTTTGCTTTGTAACGATCGAAGAAGATTCTAGATAGAGAGGGAGAGGGAGTGGGATTAGTCGAGGAGAGAGAGGACTGGTTAATTAATTAATAGGTAGGTTAGTAAATAATTGATTAATTAAGTTTTGTTGAACGCGGGTAATTTTCCATTGGGGTTCGAGTTCCATCTAATAGCACACATCGCATAGCAAATCAAGATAGAAAGAAAGAAAGAAAGGAAAAGAAAAGCTTACAAATAATCTACGATTGGAAGTAGAATTACTTTTAATTTTAATTAATACAATGCTCGCACAATCCCATGTGATATTTTAAAAAAAAAAATTAATTAAATAAAAATTAAAATATATATTTAAAAAAAAAACAAAGATTCAAATTTTAAAGGAGTATATATTGTTTTAGTCAAAATTATCTTCTTTTATGAATATAATTTTTATTTATTGATTTTAACAATAACATTTTTTTCTTATTAGCAATATAGTTTATTGAAGAAAAATTAATGACAATTAAAAATATTGGTAAGAATTATAACGAGGTAAGCGTATCTTTATAATCAAAAAATTTTCTTATTCATGTAATTTCTTTTTTTATTTTGACAAAAACATGTTTTTTTATTATAAAAATTTTTAAATAAAAATTTATTATGATCATGAAAAAATATTTTGTCATAATAAAATAAAAATAATTATGAATCAATTATTTTAATGAATCTATATAAATAAATCTAAGAGTAATAAATATAAAAAGGCTATATAAAAAATAAAAATTAATAAAAACAGAATAGATATTCTATTCTTATTGGATTCCAATAAGCAATTTTTTAAAAAGAAAATCTATATATTAAGTTAATATATAATTATTCATAAAAAAATTATTGATTTAAAAAAACTATAATGTTATTGAAACTGGGTTAATTGTTTAAATATTATTTTAATAGATTTAATTAAAATTAAAACAACGTGAGTGGTTATTTAACAAATAGGTCGAGCATGTCTTTGCTTTGAAGAATGGGTCCCACACAATGGCACGAAAAAAACAATCCATGTGCACGCGGGTCTATAAAGCTAGGCTTACGGACTTGATTTTTTTTTATGTCATTTGTCCATTTTTTTTTTTTTAATATAACGAACAACTTTTTTATTTTCGAATGCAAATCTAATCAATCTATAGCAGCTGAAAATGTTAGGGCTTGAGTATTAAAATTTTAAAAACTTAAATTTCAATTTGTTTTTGCCCAATAAAACTTATGTTAAATTATTTTTAAGTTTAAATTTAATCCTTGTTGGTTTAATTTTTGTTAGCTTTGTTTAATTATGTTTTATAATATTGATTTTTAATTTAACTTCAAATTATTTTTTGGCACTTTGCACACATGAGATAATAAAAGATGAAAAAAAATCTCAACACATAAAATAATATTCATGTAGCCTATTTGAAAGAAATAAAGTTAGATAATTAGAATGCAAACAGGCACCGAAAAAATGAACAATAATTTGAGCATGGGAAACTTTGATCTCCACTGCTCAAGAATCCTAGCTCTTTCGGTTTCTTTTTATAATTTATAATTATAATTTCCCCCGAGACCTGGGCATTGTTCGGATTATCTGTTATTGACTCGTTGTTAGGGAATCTAACAAGTCCCAATTTTATATCCCTATACCGTTAGCATTTCCTCCAATATAACCCTCTAAAAATAACTTGATCACGTTGAATCTTCTGCTTCAATTTAAAGAGCATATATATTCTGGTTATTGTTGCAAGTTAACTGTATTTTTTAATTATTTTTTTGATATACTAATGTTAAAAATAAAAAAAATATTATTTTAATATATTATTAAATAAAATAATATTTTAAAATAAATTATTATTCTGCATGAGGCTATAATGATGGCGTGTACAATTCGTGCACCCGTACTATGAATCTGTTTGAGATTGTGATAGCGATAGTGGTTCAAAGTGCTTTTTTGCTTAGAAATTGATTAAAATAAAAATAATTTATGACATCAATACATCAAAACAATCTAAAAATATAAAAAATTATTTCAAACAAAAAAAATTCAAAATTTTTAGAAACACATCTGCACCTCGTTCTCAAACACAACCTATAGCTTGTAGAACAAAGAATTAATTGTGCTCCTTGTGATACTGGCATAAGCCATGCGGGTTGTTTGGGAACATAATGTAAATCATGTTATCTTAAATTTTAATTTTTTTTGTTTAAAATGAAAAAAAATTATATATTTTTAAATTGTTTTGATGTGCTAATATTAAAAATAATTTTTAAAAATTAAAACAAATTATTTTAATATATTTCTAAAAAAAAAATACTTAAACTACCTTCACTTCTATAATCTCAAATACACATGGTTAAAGAATGAAGGACTTGATTTAAAAAAAAAGGATCATCAATTTTTTTTTTTAGATAAAATTGCTTGACACGTGAGTGCATTACAAGTGCTAATGTGTGAAACAGACCATCAAATTTTGACTACGCATGCGGTGTCGTTGTAGCTTTAACGAGGACACTCCTTGTTGTCATTAAATTCATTCTGATAAGCTATTTCTTCTAATTTATTTTATTTTTTATTAATATAAATATTCGAGTTAGTTTGTATATACATTTATTAATTTCATGATTTTTAAAATTAATAATTATATAAATTTTTAATGATTATTATATTAACAACCACAATATTCAAATCTAAAACTGTCAAAAAAAAAAAAAAATACACTTTTTAATCTCAAACTCTTGATACCAAACCATTTCCTAGATTGTTGCTTCATCCTAGTCTGTTGCTTGTAGAGTTGAAGTCTCTTTTTTTTATTTCTGTCTCTATCCACTTGGTTTCTGGGCACGGGCGGAATAAAGGGGTAGGCAGGTTCTCTAATTTTGAACTTTTCAAACTAAAACTCCTAGCTCCACTCCTGTTTATACATCTGTCTCTTCTGTTTCTTTCTTTCACCTCAGCCAGAACGACAGCTGTTCTTCTTCCTTCTTCTGCTATAATAATCATTTTTTTTTTATGTTCGGGCCTCTGGGCCAGGCTCTTTAGATTTTGTTGGTATTTGTACTGTGGCTGTATTTAAAAAAAAATTAAAATTTTATCTTACATTAAAATTTAAATTATATTTTTTTATTGTTTTCTTTTAAATGTATTAATTATAAAATCCGCTTTAAAATTTTATTATCATTTTTCTATGTCTATAATGCGTTCATAATTAGTATTATTAAGAGACGTTAGCAAGTAAAAATAATTAAAAGATTATCTTATTTTTCTTATAAAATATTGGTAAGACTTATCATTTTTTCTCCCTTGTCATAAGAAAGTTTTTTTTTTTTAAGGAGAAAAACTTACTGTCGAAACGCCAAATATAAGATAAGCTCAAGAAACCTTCATACAAAGAATGCCACATGTTATTATAGGAACATAGACTCTTCATTTTTATTATATAATATAAATTTTTTTATATATAAATAATAAAATAACTGGATGTTCAGCCACTAAAACGGCCTTCTGCTAATAATGAGATGATATTCGCATATAAATAAATTTTTAATTTGATTTGGATGTCCAAATAATTTACCAACTAACATTGTTGTAGAAAAATTTACTCAATGAATAAATAGATATAATAATAATAATAATAATAATTTAATATATTTTTAAATTCTCTCTCATATTTCTCTTAATTTTTTATATTTATTTTTTTAATTAAATAAAAACAAGTAGTTATATTTTGATAATCATGAATTTTCTCTGGATGATTGATTTGTAGGATTGGTAGTTTCCAGGTTAAAGTGTTTTTCACTTTTATTTTGGTAATTTTTTATTTGATTTATATTTATTTTTTTATTTGATAGAAAATGCATTTATATATTCTAACATGATTAAATAAAAATATCACTAACGATACTTGTTCAATAACAATAATTTTTATGGACAATTGAACTCAAATCCTCAATTATTTTTTTCAAATTAGTTTTGTAAAAGAAAAACACTATTTGTTTTTTACGCGAAAAGGAAAAGGAAACTTGGAAAGCCGGTTATCCTCCCCAGACATTCATTACACTCTCGGTCTAATTCGGAGATTTTACCAACTGGAAGGAATCCAGCTATCCATTCCGCATCTCGTCCTCGCAAGCTTCTTTCTCCTGACACGCAAAAAGAAGAAGCACTTCTCTCTCTTCTCCAAGCAGCAAAGTCGAAATCTGGTTTCATCAGGTAAATTGATCTCACTCCCAAATCGATCTCTAACTGGATAATCGTCTACTTGTAGGTTAATTGATCATGGATTTTTGTTAACGATTACTGTTAGGGTCTCAAACTGTGGTTTGATTCGAGATTCCAATATTTAAATTCTTGATCTGGCTTTCAATTCTTGAGATTAGGATTTTAGGGATTATACTTTCTGGCATGGTTGCGTGTGCTTTCTGTTAAGCTTCATTGTCTTGTAATGCTCCAACATTGTCCTGTTTTGTTTTGTTGTTGCTTGCTTGAAATTTCATCGTACAAGGTTCTGTTTTTCCATATACGCATCAAATTCTGTTAATTCTGTACTGTATTAGTTCTCTTACTGAATCAAGTCTGCAAAAGAAAATGGTTTCATCTTTTTTAATCCTTTTTTTTTGGCCAATAGGAGCTTAAAGGAACAGCGGGTCTATATTGGTCAAGACTCTCTCTCTCTGTATTGGGTTCCCTGAATGCACTGATGATCGTGGATTGTTCTTCCCCTTTGCATCTAAAGAGAAGGAGACTTACCATAGTTGATGTCATGGAAGCTGAAGCTGCTATGGCCAAGTTTGCAGCTGTTAAAGAGAAGTTCGGGTATGATCTCCATGTGTTTGAAACATCGGTAGTCTCCTCGTCGCTGTCTCAAGCGTCCAATGATGAGGATACTGATGATTTTTATGAGTTCACTATAGAGGATTATTATCGACTTCTGCCGACAAAGAAGGAAGATAAATATTTAAAGACAAAACAGATTCGAGAAGCAGAAGAAGCTGCTCGCAGGTCAAGAATAACAAAAACTGCAATTAGGATTCGTTTTCCTGATAATCATACATTGGAGGTGGTATTTCATCCATCTGAAAAGATTCAGAGCTTATTTGATCTTCTCTCAAGAGTACTTGCTCAGCCAGAAGTACCTTTTTACTTGTATACTACTCCTCCGAAGAAGCAAATCAAAGACTTGTCACAGGATTTTTACTCGGCCGGTCTGATTCCTGGTGCAATCGTGTATTTTTCATATGATAAGCCAAATGGAAAGAATAATGCAGCTTTCAGTTCTGGTCCCTTCCTCCAAGAAGAGGTTATGTCTTTGAAAGGTTTGGATGCTGTGCCTGAGCCAGCAGAGCCGGTCCAGACTGCACTGGAACCTGTAAGAACAGCTCCTCCTCCAGTACCACAAGAGCCCAAGGCTGCTGGGAAAAAACCTGTCAAGCCAAAATGGCTAAAAATGTGATCTGACAGAGCTCTTCTAGCCAAGATCCAGCATCCAAAAACAACTCTATCGGATGGAAGCATGCACGCTTCCAAGGTTGTTTCGTGCTCTTAATTGTGTGAAAGTTGCAACAGTTCCAGAGGAACTCACTCCTTTTCCTATGACATTTTTTTTAAAGGTTGTTTATTGCTTATAATTGTGTGAATACAAGTCGACTGTCAGAAAAATAAAAGGGAAGAATGGTTTCTTCTTTTATCTTTATACTGCTCTATGATTATCTTAGAAATTGAAAAATGGATCAAAATGGTGCGCACGGGTCTGTCTTAGTTTGATGACCTATAGTATTTATGTTTGGCAATCCTCTCGACCCTTTTCCACGCATCTAACCAGCCATCCTCTCGACTCTTAATTGTCTTAGTTTGATGACCTATAGTATTTATGAGCCACCACTTTCCTCTGATATTACTTGAATCCAAATTCAATTCGATTTCAACTAAGTCATGGATGGCTGAAGGGATGGAGTGAACTGGTGAATAAAATCTACAGATCACTTTTTAGCATGAAGTTTGACTAAAATGGATCCAAAAGTCGATGACATGACATTCCAGACCATTGGTGGCTGGTCTGGTTATCTCTGTTGTTCAGAAAAGTTGCCATTAAGCAAAAGGAAAGAGAAAATGTCACAGTTGCAAAATTAAGTTAAATTAAACAGTAACTGATATGTCTGAGTGAATAAACGAATAGCAAACGTCCAAGATTTTGGATAACGGGAGAGAAAGGAAAGCATCGGGCAATGCTTTATTTATTCTCCAAGCGAAGCATGCCAAGACTTACCTGCAAGAAAAGTTGATCGGTTGTTAGTAAAAAGGAATCATGTAATAACTATTACATGGTAAATTATATCTGATTGATTGTTACACAGAGACCAAAGACATTGAGATATTCTTAAGGCCTCAACCTGTCATGTATCTTGTTTGTTTCTTACTTCTCCTCTGTTGTGTCATAGGCTCCGTGGCTTCTCTTCTTGTACTTATTATTCTGTTTCATTGAATTAGCTGATTTTATCGAAGTCCTTAACCTGCAAACCATGTTGAGCTTCATTAGGCCGATTGTTATGTTCTATTTCTAGGATGTAATGGAAATCGACCATACAAAAAAGTAAAGGAAAATGTGAAGTTTCTCTTCTTATTTTTCTGTTTATTTTGTTGTCCTAGAAAATCTACATGTTTGATTAGTCCATTTAATGATAATAATTTTCTACTGTTTTATCAGCCAGTAAATTAATGACTTTGTCTCGAGGCATTTACCATAATACTTATTGGATCACTGGACTTTTTTTTAATTCATGATGATAATATCCTGATTTAGAGTTCGACATGTGATTTGATTTACTCCAGAACATCACCCCACTTAGATGGCTTAATTTCCTGAAATTACTCCCCCATTTTCTCCTCATAGCAGGCAATCAATTATAGCCATTCAACTCAAAAAAACCAGTAGACGAAAAAAAATGGTGCACGCCGTGAAAAATAGAAAGGTTTCGTTTGCAAACAGCCCTCTGCAATTCAGGAGGAGGGGGGGATAATAAAGAAAGAGAGAGAGACAGAGAGAGAGAAGCAAAGACGTAGGGAATGGAAAGCGTTCACGCAGTTAATGGCTCAGCTCCAGCTTGCCCTGATTTCATTTCGTATACGGTAAAAAATGCAGCAGGAAAGGTGATTTCCATCGGCTTGGCATTTGTTTTCAGCAACCTCTCACACCAGCTTCTAAAGCCTCTATCCCAACCACGCATAGCTTCTGATATTGCTGTAGGTTTCTCTCCTACCCCTCTCTTTCTTCCGTTCAATAAATACGTGACAACTATTTCCAATTAAGAAGCTTGATTTTGTTATTGAGATGGTATTTCTTGTGTGTAATCTTTATTGGCCGCAGGTGGGCCTGGTTCTTGGCAACATAAGTTTGATACGCCATGCTTTCGATGAACAATTTATCGACATATTAAATTCTATTGCTGAATTTGGTATGATATGTTACATGTTTGTGCTGGGAATGGAAATGGATCCATATGTAATCTTTAAAGCACCATCAAGAAATGCTATGGTAGCCTATGCTGGAATGGTGCCCACAATCATTTTAGTTTGCAGCATAACCCCATTGCTGCACTATTATCATCACCCTACCATTGGTTTCACTCTTTCCCTCTCCACCACTCTCTCTGGCAGTTCCTCACATATACTAACTCGCCTTATAACCAGTCTCAAAATAGGCAAGTCAGATATAGGAAAACTTGTAATTGCAGCAGGAATGCACTCTGACATGATATCCGTGCTTCTCGTCTCCATCGGATATCTTCTTTTCCCAACCGCTGTCGCAGTTAACGATATTGCCGCAAACATTAGAATGACCTTAACTATGGCTGCTGCTTTGCTGCTCCAAATAATTTTCACGGCCACGGTTTCACCCATCTTTATGAACTGGGTGAACAACGAAAACCCTGAAGGGAAACCCATGAAAGGTTCCCACTTGGTGCTTTCCGTTGCCTATATGGCATTTGTTTGCAGCGGTGCCCCGATTTATGGATACAGTCCCATTCTCAGCGCATTCGTGGCTGGAGTTTTCTTACCGAGTGAGGGGAGAGTATCAAAATGGGCAGTTGGCAAAATCAACTACCTATTACCTACCATTTTCTACCCAGTGTTCTTCTTTTGGATGGGGTTTCATGCTGATTTCAGCAAATTTGAAGCTAGCCATTGGGGAACATGGGGAAGGTTTTCGGTCCTTGTATTCATCACAATATTTGGCAAAGTGATTGGAACAGTCATATGCGGGGCGATGTTAGGTTTTCATCAGCGTGAATCTGCTGAACTCGGTCTCCTTTTAACTGCAAAAGGCCACTTTCATGTATTTCTTGCAGTTATTGGAATCCTGGTAGGTTCCCTGCTTCTCACTATATCGATTCTGTTACGTTCTTCTTCAGTTTTTGCTTTTTCAAACGAAGTAGATGACCGGTTACTAAGCATGACACTTAAGTTTGAAATATGTTGATCACTGATTTCCAAGTAGATAATTGACAGTTACAAATGTCATGAAAGGCCTTCGTTTTTTATAAAAGCATCGATGAGGAATTTAGGTGACAAAAAGCAGCCCAAAAGTAGTAGTTTATGCCCCACAACATGAAGTCCATTGATTTTCCAGTGGTGCTTTGAGGCAAAAAACTTTCAATCTGAATAATATTGCAAAACAATTAAGTTTAGCAATACCAAGATTTGGAAAACAATGGTTTTGGTAGGTTCATGTCAGTTGCAGCGTTATTGAACATATCATGCATTCATGCATTCAATGCAATTTAGCAATGGAAAGTTATGTTAACTCGTTTCTAATATTGTATTCATTTTGTTAAATTGATTGCAGTTAAACATAACAACTACTACGACTAGCATTTCAATCATTATTGTGATCTTCCTTTCGGTTCTACCCACCCCATTAGTTGTGTCACAAATCATAAAACGTGCGAGGAAACGAGCACCTACGCAACGAGTGGCTCTTGAGTGGCTCGACCCCTCTAATGAGCTTCGGATCCTGCTATGTATTCAAGGAGTGCATAACGTGCTTTCAACCATCAACTTCATGGAAATTTCTCAAGGGGCATCAGATCCAGGAATTCTGGTTTATCTTACCGACATGGTTGAACTCACAGATCAAATAGCTTCTACACTGGTTCAAGAAGGAATGGACACTGTGACCGTGATGGACAAGGATGTAACCGAGATGAGAGATCAGATCTCTACTGCAGTCCAAGCTTATGTAGAGGAAAATGGCAATGGTATAACACTCAGACGAATGCTTGCTCTCTCAACATTCGATGGCATGGCCAAAGATATCTGCAATTTAGCAGAGGACTTGATGATCTCCCTCATCATTTTGCCATTTCACAAGAACCGGCATGCAAATGGGACATTGGATGGGGGTAATCCTGGGTTCAGATATGTGAACCGTAAGGTAATTATCACTAATCAATAACCTTTAAATAAAAAAAAACTGCAGACGTTTTGATTTTTTTTTTTTTTTTGTTTTATTACTAATTACATATAACCAAGAATTTGTCTTTCATCTGCAGCCAGGAACTGACTCACGATTTAGCATCATAAATCATGCATCACTTATCTAATTTCTGCATTCGTGCAACTTGTCTGTGAAAAATTATCAACCATAATGCCAATATATGGCTTAACTATGGTTTTGGCTTCAATTAGGTGCTCCGGAATGCACCATGTTCAGTGGGGATTCTTGTGGACCGAGGTTATGGGTTGGTAGAGAAAATATCAAAGTCAGTAAGCTCTTTCCAAGTAGCAGTCATCTTCTTTGGTGGCAAAGATGACAGAGAAGCACTAGCTTATGCAGGTCGTGTTGCACGACATCCTGGAGTAAAACTCACGGTGATAAGATTCCTACTTGATAGTGATTCAGTGACTGCCTCGAGAAGAGCTGGCAATTATAGGATAAATGCTGCTGAGCAGGAAGAAGAGATGAAGCTTGACGATGAGTGTTTTGCTCAATTCTATGAGAGACACATCGCTGGAGGGCATGTTTCCTATAGCGAGAAGCATGTTGCCAATTCAGCCGAGACCTATACTACTCTGAGATCATTGGAAGGACAGTATGGGCTAATAATAGTAGGGCGTGGTGGGAGGGTGGACTCGATATTCACAATTGGCATGAATGACTGGCAGCAATGTCCGGAATTAGGCCCTATAGGGGATGTTCTTTCAGGGTCTGATTCCTCACACACAACCTCTGTTTTGATCATCCAACAACATAGTCTTAAGGGAGAATTAGATGGTGTGGATGATGAGTTTTCCATCATGTAAATCTCTAGAGAGATAGTTCTAAAATTTAGGACACTAATTGTAGGAAAGAAGCAGAATAGTTGTAGATAGAGCTGGTAGAAAGGAAAGAAATCATGCAGATGGAAAGGTAGAATGTAATCTATGATTATTCACTTAATGAGATAAGAAAAAATGGAATAATTATACCATGTGTTTTAAGAGCTTGCTAAGGTTGATAATGTATCATCTTACCATGGTACCATGCCGTATTCTCTAGTAAAAGAAGTCATTTCCTGCCATATCAGACTACGTAGACTGCATAATTTACTGGAGACATTTTGTTTTTTCGCCGATGAATAACTTAAATCAAGACTTCTTTAATGGCTATGCTATGCATTTCTGCGTCACATCAACTAACAGATGTCATTGCAAAGACTTCGCTTCTACTCTTTGCTTCCTAGTAGAGCTAATAGTGGGTTGCTATGGTGCCATTATTATGCCGATGGCCTTATGGGCAAATCCAATAATCCTAATGGACATCGACATTGTGCTGGTGCCGAAGCATAGGCATTCTAGCCTTCCCAGCTATTAGGATTCTCCTGCCTCGGTAAACTGCACTGATGAGCTTTTGGGCAAGACTATATTTGTTGATAGAGTTAACCAAAAGCCTCTAGTCCCGTTGCTCCTTGGTGGCGTGGAGCTCGCGTAACGAACATGTATAGAACACGTTCATTTGCCGATTGCATCCTGAGAATTGCCTTATTCTGCATACCCCGAGGAAAAGATCCAACAGCGTAGGCCTGTGTAGCTAACGAGATTCTGCTTTGGGCCAACAAAATCCCATGTTGGGCTCTGTGCATTCCAGCTAAATCCTCAATTTTTTGCAATCCATACAGATCACTAGTGACCATATCAAATGCTAACCTTCCCGCTGACAAAAAACAGTGGGACTGTTGAGTAGCTATGATTTAGGGGTAGGCTTCCTTTTCTCTGTTGCCTATGGTATATGGTGCAGCATGTTACCGCTTACACCAGCAGAGCCCTGAGTGGATACACTAGAATTAGTTTCAGCTGTCAAGGATCACGTCCGAACAGAAAATGAACCTAAGCTGCAGCTCGAATCCAAAAAATAGAACCCATTTAGAGAAAGGGCATCATTTGCATGAAAAGAAAAAATAACAGCAGTAGGGCTGGTTAAGAGTGTGAATCAATCTGTGAATTATGCTTAAAAAAAACATCAGCATGCAATTTCTCAGGCAAGATTAGCTACAGTACTTTTGTTGTCCATCTTATCTGCCAGAAGTCATCAGTTAATTACAACCAGAACCAGGTCCCCATCAAAATCATATGCTTAAAAATCCCTTGAAAATCTTGCCATCTCAGCCTACGAAGAGAAACTTACTATCGTGGAGCATGTTGTTGTTGTTGCCTATGGGCAGTGGCTGTTGTTGTTGCTTGTGAAAGCATCTGTTGTTGGTGGTGGAGCTGTCGATGGTTGGGCTAATAGTGAAAAGGACGGAAGACTGTCGATTGTGGCTGGATTTGTTTAGAAATTTCCTAGTTTTTTTTTTCCAGTTTCAGGATCCATGTATTGGGTTGTTAACAAAAAAAAAAAATCTAATTTTAATTTAATTTGTTTAATTTTTTTTATCATGGATTTAAAAAAAAAAGAGACTCTGATATAAAAAATAATAAATAAATAAATAAAAGCATGATTCTTATTGGAGAAGGCGAAGATGCATGAATGGTAAAAAAAAAAAATTCATAAATTATAAAGGCACTTTAAGTATTGAAATAATCATAATAACAAATCTATGATATTTCAAACTTTTCAGTGATTGAGTTTGCAAATTTCTCACGTATTATGTAAATATGTAATGTGAAATCAAATATATAAACAAGACTGTGAAGTATATTTTTTTAAAACACAAAAAAAATGTTACCACATTTAAAATATATAATATTTTAATATTTTTTAATAAATGCATCTTTTAGGTTCTGTTTAAATAAAAATGCAAATACGGTAATAAATCACAAGATAGTCTCTATAGTATTTGTTACTGTAATAGTAATTATTTTTAAAAATATTTATTTATTTAAAAATATATCAAAATAATATTTTATTATTGTTATTTAAAATTTATTTTTGATATTGGTATATTAAAATAATTAAAAAATAATTTAAAATAAAAAAACTTTTAAAAAAATAAAAATCCACAGTAAAAACAAACACCAACTAATTAGTTGTACGATCTCGCACCTCATCCGTACTTTAAACAATTTATAAAAGCATACAAGATGAAAAGCTTCAAAACATGCTGGGATCACGAGGGTGTTTTTAGAGGGCTTTGTCGCGTTAAGGTCGTGATAGATTTTTGGCCCGTGTTGTGCCATGATTGGCCGACTTTTTTTTCAAGGTAAAATAATAATGCTAAGAAAAAAACCGACTTAGTCATTAAACAACTTAATATTAAAAATTAAAATTTTAAAAAAAATAAATTTAAAAAAACAACAAAAAAAACCCCAGTTAAAATAAGTTAACCTGCAAGTTCTGTAATTATGGACATAAAATTAAGATATTTAAAAAAAAAACAAAAAAAATATCTAAAAACTAATTCTTAATAAATTAATGTGAACATGATAGTTCCATAAAAACAAAATGAAAAGAAAAAAATTGAAGCTTAATTTCTATCAAATAAAATGTTAAAGGACAAAAATTAAAAAAAAAAAGTTGACAAAACTCGATCCAAGCTCACTCGAGTCAGTATGCAAAATCTCAAACTCGGTCGTGATATTAGGGTAACTGGATTTAAAAGTAAACTGAATAAAATCATGAAGTTCAATCGTCGAACAACTTAATCTTGAAGTACAAAAACAAAAAAAGAAATTTAATTAAAAAAATTTGAGTCAACTCAGGTTAACCTGCTAATCCCGTGATCATGAGCACAAGATCATGATAACCCAATAGGAAGTAAAGGAAAAAAAACACGAAGACTAAATTTCAATACATCAAATGATGAATGATGAAATTGAAATAAATCAAAATTGTTTTAAAAAAAAGAGATAAAAAAAAAAATCAAACCGTGTCAACCTTTTAAACTGGTGTCCCTCGTTATGAACCCAAAATTAACCTCATAAAAAGCAATCCGTAAAAAATAATAAAACAAAACTCTGACATATATATATATAACATAAGCTTAGAAAAAGAAACAAAAAAAAAACTAGCAAATACGGGCGAACCTTCCAAACATGGTCTAATCTCTAAAACTCACAGCCCTTGAAATCTTTGACCCGGGTTCAATCAAGAAGCCTGGTTCCCAACCAATTTAATTTTGAAATCATGAAAAAATATCAATTTTAAAAACTTGTAAAGGCAAAAACGATAGCAACAAAAAGAACAGGGATCAAATTTGATAGAAAAAACCCAATAGGGATGAAATTGTAAAAAATATATATAAAAAATATCTCAGATAAAAAAAATAACAATTAAAAGAATAAAAACCAAATTTAAAAGAATAAAAAATGAAAGCAAGGTGAAATTAAAAAATATTTGTATTTTAATGATTATTCAAAATAAAATATTAGTAATTAAAATGATAAGGACCAGATGTAAAGGAAAAAAATTTGAAGGGGTTGGCCTTAAATTTTAAAGTGTTAGGCATATAATTCAAGAAGGTGAAAGAGAATAGTTGTCAGAACCAAACTAGACGAGCATTTAGAGCACACACCATCCCATTTGCAGAGGAAGTGTCGAGACCTTTCAAACATCGTTGCAAAGGTCAATGTTTAGTGATCGAAAGACAGGGTTAAATTAGTCATTTCAATGCATAAAATTATTATCCTAACCTTGTATAGATTATTAAAGATAATTATGTCATTATAAAAAAAATCACCTTGCTCTCCAATGCATAGTTTAAAGGTTTTTCAGGTCAATGATAATTTTCAAATCACTATTCTAATTAATAATGACTTGTGTCCAGGGGTGCAATAAAACCTTATTTTTTTTTAATGTTTTTAAAACTAGTTCACATGCCCATAATGTATATTTTTTTAACATAACAAAAAATACCAGGGCAGTAAGGAATTACCTGGCATTATTATTAACTCCAGTTAAGCGAGTCAACTTTGAAACCTTTTGATCTGACTCCTTACTTAGTCTGAGTTTAAAATTAAACAATGTGGGAGTTATCTAGATATGACCCGATCAACTTGGCTGGTCTAAAAGCAACTTGGTCAACCAGTAAAAAAAATCCGAGGAGGAAATAGAGAAAAAAATGATGAAATTAACACGATAAAACCTTTTAACCCAGCTTCTTATTTAGTCTGGTTTTAAAATTAATTCGCGTGAGAGTTGCAATGATATAACCTAGTTAACTTGATAATTCCAGAAGTAATTTGACTGAAAGGTAAAAAAATATCGAGGATAAAATTGAGAAAAAAATCTTTCTACCTAACTCATTGCTTAACTTGGGTTTAAAATTTAACTTCGTAGGTGTTATTCTAATATGACCCAGTTAACCCAATCAATCCAAAAATAACCTGATGTGCTGGTAAAATAACACGAGGACAAGACTAAGAAAAAAGTGACGAGAATGACAAAAAATACCTATCAATCTGATTCATTACCTAACTAAATTTAAAATTAAATCATATAAGAGTTATCATAACACGAGATTAAAGGCAAGCTAGACTATTATTAAAATAAGTTTGATGATGAAACTAAAAGGAAGAAAAAAGAAGGGGGGTTTGAATTGAAAAAGAAGAAGAAGAAACTTCACGTGAAACCTATTAAATTTTTAAAATTTCTTAGTGTAACAGGGTAATCTATAAAAAAAATAAAGAAAAAGTCCCACCAAATTTTCCAAAATGACATGACATTATTTATTGTCGGTAAAAGCATCTCTAATGGTATAACCAAAACAAGCACCAAAAATAAATAAAAAAACTAATTTTTTATCTTTTGTTTCCTAATTTTGTATCTCAAATAAAATAAAAAAGTTAAAATGACTTTTATGTTAAAGAAAAATCATTCATATATATATATATATAAACTAAAATTTTCAAATAAATTATTTAAAAATTATTTTTTTCATTCATTAAAATTTTCTAAAGAAACCAAGAATATTAATATTAAAATGCAAAAGGATCGCTAAAATAATTTTTTTTTATTGGAGTGCATATTAAAAACAATTATGTTTACACTATTCAAAAAATAATATTAAAAATTTAACTATTATAATTCTTTTTTATTATTCAGGATGCTGCAGTAACCACAAAAAGATTCCCGTTATAAAGATATCAGCATACATAGATTGACTGACAAAACCTCTTTATTTTCCCATCCTAATCTAATTTTTACTTTCAACAATAACCATAAATCTAATTAATTTTTACTTTCAATAATTAAAAAAAAAACACTAAAACGAGTCCAAAATCTAATTCTTACTTTCAATAATAACCATAAAGAAAACCCCCGTCTCAAAATTCTAATTAATTAATAAAAAAAAAGGAACAACCTCTAAACCCTCCCTTCTCTCTCTCTCTAAAAAAAAAAAAACTCAAAACTCCTCAATATGGCCTTTCACGTAGCTTGCCCAATTACATGGTCAGTAGTGGTATTATCTTCACTACTAATAACACCGAACCCCCCTTCTGTCTTTACCTTTTCTTCTCTTTTATGTCTCTCTCGCGAGGGAGTTCTCTCTTTTTTTAACATGGTCGACTGATACGATATCTTGTTTGTTTTGGCTCTCTCTAATTTGCAGTCGCCGAATTTGTTTTTGCTCCCTAGGGTTTCCGCGAGATCTCCACCCTACGAAATCAAAGGCCGACTTCCTGTTCGATGTAGCGAGAATCGATGAGTTTTTGAAGGATCCTTTGGGAATTAGGGCTTCCAGGGAAGGAACTGTCCTGGTTTCCGTTCCTAAGGTTGTGCCCGTGCCGGCTCCGATTCCCCCGACGCATTCGCTAGAGGTCGTTCCGGCTAGAGATAGAGAAGGTGATGGTGGTGTGGTGGAGGAGGCTTTTTCGACGCAGACTAAGCGCGTGGCTATTCAAAGGCAGGCTGCTGCTGCTAAGGCATCTGCCGAGTATTATGCTAAGAAGGTCGAGTCTGGTGATACGGTAAGATTTATTTTTTTTCCTGGTTGTTGTGCATGAATTTGGTCTTTAATGTGAGGATGTTTCTGGTTAGTTAAGGTTTTGAATTTTTTATTTTCTTGGGAATGGTGTGAATTGTGATTGTGTAGGATAATCCCATGAATGGCCACTCGAATTTGTATTATTTAAATTTTGGTTTATTGGATACCTGTGTTGAATTTGGGATTCAGGGGTGTTCTGGATAGCTAGTTTATTGAATTTGAGCTGATTTTTGGCGTCAGCAGTTGCGACTTTGACATATTTTTTTTTTGTGATTCGGAGGTAAATGATGAAATGATTATCTTCTCCCAAATGCTATCTATATAATTCAATTAATAGAATAGAAGTAGTTAATTTGACTGAAATGTTTAGTTTGGATTTTGAATTGTTCTTGAGGATTTGGAGGTGGGTTTTTGAGTTTGACCTAATCTTGGATTTGTTTAGACATTAAAAAGCATGGAAGGCTGAGACAGTTGAAACTCAAAACAATCACTCGCATCCGCTCATTTTCTGAACGCTGATTACTCGTAATTGATATGTTTAATTCAGGTTGCCTCAAAAGATACTCCAGGAGAAGATGCAGGTCCATTTTGTCAGATATGCTTTGTGGGTCAAACTGGAGGAAGTGAGAGAGCGAGGAAGATGCTCCCATGCAAAAGTTGTGGCAAGAAGTACCACAGGAGCTGTTTGAAAACTTGGGCTCGGCATAGAGGTAAAACTCATTGGGTTAAAAACTCTGAAGGCTGCTGTATTTTTGTTTATTCTCATAGGTTGATTGATGGCAGATTTATTTCACTGGAGTTCGTGGACCTGTCCATCTTGCCATACTTGCGAGGTGCTCATTGATATACACTGTTGATTAATTAATGAAGTTGCATCCTTACTTTTTTTAGGCAAGAAATGTAGGTAAATTCTAGGTTTCCAAAGAAGCCTTCCTACTTGGCCATGAATGTCATTTTATGCTTCGTTGCATCTGAATGTTGTATCTCTTGACAACTGTAAGGCCATGAAATGTTAAGAGTTAGAGTGAGTTCATTCTATTGTTCTGTTTATTCTATTCCTTAAAGTCCTTCTCAAAACAGATGATTTATTTATGTTATGCGTGGTTTCCATGTGCTGGAAGCTTTCTGGACACATAGAACGTTTTTAATACCTTATCATTGCTCTTACACTTTATAACTTCTGCTGTCCATAGGTATGCCGAAAGACTGGAGATCCAAATAAGTTTGTGTTTTGCAAAAGGTGTGATGGTGCTTACCACTGTTACTGCCAGCATCCTCCACACAAGGTGATGTGTTAATTGCTTGTTTTTGGGTGTCATATCTAGATTATAATGGCACTACTAACAGACATTCCTGCATAGTGCAGAATGTCAACTCTGGACCATACTTGTGCCCCAAACATACAAGGTGTCACAGCTGTGGATCTTCTGTCCCAGGAAATGGACTAAGTGTGAGGTAATGGTTATCAACAGTTAGTTTTAGCGCATAAATATGTTTTTTTTTAACAATTGATGTTTAGTTAATCATTTTGTTTTCCGATCTTACTTGCAAAAATGTGAAAAATGCATATATTGTGCATGTATATAGATATTTATTGCTTTGTGACTCATGGAATACCTTGATATATAAATAATTTGTCATTTTTGGTATCAATCTTTCTTAAGCATGCCTTTCTGCTCCATACATGTTAATGAGAATGCTTACCAACTCCAATCCATTATGCTTGCAATTTGATACGTTGAGTGTGACACCTTATCTAAGTATGTGTGGCAATTTGGAAAGTGATTGTTATGTGCAGGTGCATCGATGATGAATTTGTTTGATTTATGCACTTTTGATAGATATCTCTGATTTATACTGCCTCACTGATCTTTAGAATGCAAAGTAATTGAAGCCAAAGGAAATAATGGAGCATGACTTTGGTAGGTTGTGGGAGGAGTTGTTTATCGACATGCAATAGTTACATTTATAATTCTAGTGTGATTGTACTTTTCAACAGGGTTTAGTGTTCTTTAATTCTTACTATTAGCAGGTTCATTTATCATATGTTTTTAAATCACGCAGGTGGTTTCTGGGATACACTTGCTGTGATGCTTGTGGAAGATTATTTGTGAAGGGAAATTATTGCCCTGTTTGCTTGAAGGTATTGTCGACTGCATGCTATCTTTGGGTTGTCACAAACTTTTCATTAAAAAAAAAAAACAGTTCTATGTTAATTACCTACTGCTTGTAGACTGTATTGATCGATCATTATATTTAAATGTTTCATCATCGGTCCAAAATAAATGTCCCAGATGATTTTGTTTAGTAACTTGAAATTTATACTTTACAATATGAATGAAATTGATTAGATGTCTTGGGTAAACCTTGTAGGTTTATAGAGATTCAGAATCAACTCCAATGGTTTGCTGTGATATATGCCAGCGATGGGTGCACTGTCATTGTGATGGCATCAGGTTTGTCTTTCCCATCTCAAAATACAGGGCTAATGGCAAATTAGGATGATAGATGTTCTTGGAATTATCAATAATCTTAACAGAAACTTGTTCTTTATGAGCTATTTCCTTTCACAATTATGACAATTCCGGTATGATGAATCTGGATTGGATTCTGCTTCACAATTGTTGCTTCTTTGGTAATGTTACGTGCCTTTTCTTGGATGTAAATCCTTGTTTGATGTCGATATTGGATATCTAATAGTGCTTTTCATGAGCAGTTATTTATAGGAAGTAATTTACACCTTGGAGAAATGAGATAACTTACTCTGAAAGAAATGTTTTGCAGTGATGAAAAATATCTTCAGTTTCAAGTAGACGGGAACCTCCAGTACCAATGTGCCACATGTCGTGGAGAATGCTATCAGGTTTGTTAACTGTGGAAATCTCTTTCTGAAGCGTGTACACATGTGGCTAGTCTTGCTTAGATGTGGTGTGCTGGGATGGTTTGGATAGAACTTCTTTTCTTACACCAGAAATGTATACTACCAGGTAAAGGATCTCAAAGATGCTATTCAAGAGCTGTGGAGGCGACGAGATAAGGCTGATCGAGGTTTAATTGCAAGCTTGAGAGCTGCTGCTGGGTTGCCAGCCCAAGAAGACATATTTCCTATCTCTCCTTATTCAGATGGTGATGGAAATGGTCCTGAGGCACTAAGGAATGATTTTGGGCATTCTATAAATCTCTCTCTCAAAGGGATAGGCGGCAAGTCACCAAAGAAGAGCAATGATCATGGAAAGAAACATTGGAATAAAAAATATCCCAAGAAAAAAGGTTGTCATGCTGCTTCAATTAGTAAGTCAGAACCACATCAGCACGACATTCATTCTTACGTACATGATATGGATGATTGCAAGAATTATGACTCGGAGTCTCAAGCAAAAGGAGGATCTGATAAAAGTTGTTCTCCTGTTGCTGGTATTGTGAATCACACTGATGGGGTTTTCTCAATCAGTCAGCCAGGGGTTTTGAAACACAAGTTTGTTGATGAGGTGATGGTGAGCGATGGAGAAAGGACATCCAACGTTTTTAAAATCAAGAGTAATAAGCCTCATGATGTGGATAGTGGGGATGATACTGAAAAACATGCCGGCAAATCTAAGTCTGTTAAGGCAAAGAGATTAGTAATAAATCTAGGTGCACGAAAAATAAATGTCAGTAGTCCTCCAAAATCTGATGTTCAAAGCTGCCAAAGTGAACTAGATTTGAAGGCTTCCAACAGTAAGTGATCCATGTGTCATTCAACTGCTCTTAGTGCAATTATTAATATGTTGTTATTGACCTTATTAAATTGAGGATGTTATCATTTTACCTACTAATTCACTGACATGATTGATTTTTGCAATTTGCAGGAGATACAGTTGATCACTCTGGGCAAACAAGAGGTTTGATTAAGTTTGCAAGGAGAGAGGGTAATTTGATTAAGTTTGGAAAAGTAAAAGCTGAAGCTTCAAACTTCAATCCCAATTCTGATGGAGGGAGTCATTCCGATGGATATGAAACTGTTCCCCTAGATCATGCCCGTGTTTCATCAGCTAAAAAGAGCCTTGAAGGAAGCAGGGCTGTGGTGAGGCCTGCAGGTGGTGAAGTCCCTACTTTAAGAAGTGACAAGTTATCTTTGGGAAAGCAATCAGAGGTCAGGCCTGATACACATACAGAAAGCAATGGTGATTCTGGCGACACTCCCATTTTTCATTCATTACCAAAGGAGTCAAAACTTTCTTTGAAGCTTAAGATTAAGAAACCTAATCTTGAAAATCAGAGCTCTCTGATTCATCTGCATGAAGAAGAAAAGAGTAACATAAGGGGCCAAAGGTCAAAAAGGAAGAGAGCATCAAGCTTAATGGAGAAAACGATGTATAATGAAGATGAAGGTATGCCGCCATCACATCTAGACAGTGAAATGACAGACGCTAAGTGGATATTGAAAAAAATGGGTAAAGATTCTATTGGAAAACGAGTTGAAGTTCATCAGCCATCTGACAATTCATGGTGAGTTTTTGTGTTCTTTTTTTTTCTTTTGGGTGAGGGATAAAAAAGTATTTGCCAGTGAGTACATGCATCATATTTCGCAAGTAATCCACTCCATTTTGTCATCCATCTCAGCCTGTTTCAAAGTAAGAAGCGGCTTGTTCACAGAAACATTTGTCATATCACGGAAACAAAAAATGAGGAGGCTGGTGGTGGGGAGGATCAATTTGTAAATTGGTTTTGAAGTATTCCTAGGTGGTCCAACACTACTTAAATTCCATAATTTATCTGAACCCCCATCCATGTGCAAGCTTCTATGTCATAAGCTTGCTTGTTTACTGCTTTATTGAGTTGATCATGTACATTAGAACTTCGAGTCCTTCATGTCCTGCTACTCTTTTGAAATTTGGTTGAATTTTGGCTTGATATTTCTAAAAAGTGTCCGATGTCTTCTTGACCCAGGCACAAGGGAGTCGTCTCTGACATTGTTGAAGGCACATCAAAGTTATCTGTTACTCTAGATGATGGTATAGTGAAAACCTTGAAACTTGGGAAGCAAGCAGTTCGCATTGTTTCTCAAAAGCAAAAAAGGTCAAAAACATGAAAGCTGAACTTGTTTTCAAATATTGACAATTGCATCTGGACTCCAGATACTCGTCCCATTTTATAGTTGAAGAGGTAGTGTCCATTCCTAAGGACCACAGAGATTTCAGTTGCATTTTCTGGTTGCATATATGGCTGGTGATTTTTCATCGAAGCAGTGTTCGCTAGGGTGCTTTTAACATTTACGTGAAATTATTTTGTAAAAATAGTGATTATTTTGACGGAGGGCTATCCTTCCAACCCCCCCTTCCCCCTCCCTTCATGAGCTCAAATGTAGCTTGCTTTCCCAGTGCTTGGAACTCTGTATCTAGCCAGGCTTGTAGATTAACTTGGCTGTGTTGTTAATCCATTACATGTGCGCAGGAAGTAGCATTGCCCTTGTTAACTGTATCTGAGTTTACAAAGCTCCGGACCTTTTGTTATCTAGTTTTTTTTTCTTTCCAATTTTAATCTGTCAAGGTTTCATTGCTTCCCATAATGAGAGGGAAGTGATAAATCCGTGCTAGTCTCTGTTCTATCTGATGCAGATATATGGGTGCATTATGTGTATTATGAAATCAAGTCCCTGGTTTGCCAACCCCATTGTTCACTAAACTTGCAGGGAAAACTTTTTTGGGCACTGCTTAACCAAGACTCTTATCAGAGAGCCACTTTTATCCTCTCAGATTTTTCTGCACTAATTAAAAACTGGCAGCATCAGAGGTATTGTGTTACCAAACCCTGCTATTCACTCGTGGCGTTCCATCTCAATTTCCTCTCCTCTCCATTAAATCTACCTTTTCCGTTGGTAAGAGTGCAGCACTTAACTTTGTACGCACATGAATATGTAACTGGAACAAAAATTCAGGACTTTCTATTGCTTTCATATTCTGCAAATCGTAGCCCAACAACATTAACAGTACTGTGAAGGGTTTATGAGAAAACAATGAGTAATCATACAGGTGGAGGCGGCAAGTCTAGTAAAAGCCAAAATCCAACACAGTCATCTGAATCCAAGTCGTTTTGGATGGCAAGAAAATGTAAACCTCCACATGCCTTCTTTGCAGCTTCCCAGGCTTCAGCTTCAGCTGTTGTTACAGGAGTTTTCTTATAGGTAGCATAAACATAACGGGTTGCAATTCCAACTGATAGAATCAAGCAAGCACGAGAAGTGTCAGCTTCAATCGCGCACACTTCCAGCCCGTTCATCCACGCTGCAATGGCAAACGAAAAGATTCGAATAGGTGGCTCAGTCTTACGAGCGTCACAAAGTTCTAGAAGGCATACTTACAATTAGATGCACTAAAAGACCACAAGATAGTAAGACAGGACTTCATGGAGATGGAAGTGGGGAAGTCTGTTAAAAAATAAACAGTGTTCATGGCAATCACATTTTTTTCCCAAGGAATAATAAGTGCTCGTAACAATCATCACAGGAATCAGATTCTTGTATATTTTGATATACGTTGGGATTCACCAAAAATTACTGAAGCATCTGCTGTCGACACGGCAATTTCAGTTCCAGTTCGTCAAGTGCATAATCAAGTAAAAGCACTCCATGCTTCTTTCCCAAAACTCAGAAACAAGAAAAAGCACTCCATGCTTCTTTCCTATATAAGAACGATGGTGCAGAGCAATGTGATTATCACTTAAGATGTCATCAGCAGGGATATCACGAATGCGATTAGGGCCCAGTGAAAGCTAACTGTATCAATGACATCATGTCCTGAAGGTCGTTTTATCCGATGAACAATTTAAAAGATTAAGATATGCAGCAGCTTTATGATCTTGGTGAAGTGAGTTTTGCACGATTGTCCACAAAGCCAATGTCCATGCATCTGAATAGTGCATGAATTTCAGAACTTTCTAGTCCATGTTCCCTTTTCTGTGATATTTTAAAATTTAACCCAGTATCTTGTACGAGGATCAAGTTTCCCACGCCACGACAGAATTAGAATGCACATGGTATTAATAGGGCATAACCAGACGAATCATTTCAATATATGGTCTTTGACTATACCAATATTTACATGAAATAACATTTCCGAGGCTACAGAAGATGAAATTAGAGGGAGAGTAGACCTGCTAATGGTTCAGCACGTGAAGATGCAACAGCAAGTCCAGGTATCATTGTCTTGTCATCAATCTCAATTCCCAATAAATCCAAATCCAGACTTGCACCAAAAAAAAACTAGTCTCTAATGATGCAATTTCCTCTCGGACAGCTGAAAGCAGGAAAATACATCAGCAAAGAACAGAGCAGGCTTTCAAACAAATCAAAGCATACAGTATTTCTAAGGTGGCAGTATGTTATTAGCTTCAGAAAGCATGGCTCTTATAGCCTATGCCACTTTTAAAATTTGAACTTTCGGTAAAAGTTGTGACCCGATAGACAGTCTGCAACACTAAATTAAAATAACCTTTACAAATGTCATTCATATGCAAGGCAGATTTATCTTATGTGTCGGATGGAGACCAAAATATAGCATTCTCAGTTTATATTTGACAACAACAGTTAGTTACTTCTACCTGAGTAAGGTAATTGGACGAATGCCCATTTCTCCCCAAAAAGATTGTCTGGAAGTTCCATTGGGAAAGGGTTATCTAATGCCAGAAGTGGTTTAGCTCCCTTTTGGAAACCAGGATGACGCGTATATACAGTCTCATAGCGCTCCTCGAGCCATAGAAGTAGTGATATACACTGTAAAACATATCAATTATCAAAGGTGTGACTGTAGAACATAGAAGTTCTAATCCAAAACTCAAATCATACTTCAAACTAAAATGTGGAAGAAGCTAGAGAATCCTCAATGCACTCCATGACACAAGTACATGAAAGTAGTGTGGCATGTTTGTGGTTTTGAGTTATCTTAAGAACCCCGTAAATTTCCTTTCTCATCAATCAGCAACCGAAAAAACTGCGATATTTTCTCTTGTCTAACTTGGTAATATGCCCAATATGCTTTTCGGAAGGCAGCTAAAATAAAAGGTTTAAGGCATAAATAAACCTATTAAAACATCTAAATTTAACCTTCAATGGTTATGACCATTTCGACATTTGATTGAAACCACCTCATTAATCATACTCGTAACACAGGAACGGAAAACAATACCTACCCGTTTACTTGGAATAGGCTTTATACCTATCTCTTTACATGCTTTGGTTATAATTGTCTGCATCTGAGACCTGTAAACCAAAAAACAATCTTATCATCAGTCACGTACCACCTTTAGTAAAGACAATCACCTATGCAGCTGTGTCACTGTGTGTATTTGCGCTAGTAAATATATAACAGAAACAGATATATATAATGTACAAATTAATTACCGTAAAAGATCACCTGAAGAACCTGATTCTTTCAGGCAGGGGGACACCAAGATCCTCGCTAATGGATACAATAGCACCCCTCAAAGTGATACTATTGATAACATTGTTCGGGAAGTATTTTGTGAATTGAAGTGACAAAGAATCATCACAAACAACAAGTTCCCATACTTTCTTGCCTCTGACATCAAGTATAGGCCTAGAACAAAAATCCAACTCCCACTCCACAATGCTATCTGGATCAGTTTCCGGGTCAAGATAGACCATTTCTGTAGTTGGATCATCTTCTTCGTAGTCCTCCTTTTCAGTCTCCACTTCTTCTTCTTGTGTTGAAACTGAGAGTTTGGTTATGATGTTTGATTGGAAATGGAGTGGTATTACGTGGTTTTTTGAGGGTTTTAGAGACAAAGGGAAAGGTATCTCTGAGGTTTTTGAGAAAGAAGTGATTTTGGAGATGGGTTTGTGAGGAATTCTGGTTGGATTGAAGCTAAGAGTAGCCATGGTAGCTCTGTGACGAAAGAGTCGATAAAAATGGTGGTCCGGCAGTTATATATCTACCACTCGTCCGTTAGTTTTCATGGGCTGGGCTTGGATAAGAGTGGTGATCCACGATAGTACTTGGAGGTCCATGCCCAACCTTCGACGAATCAGTTTTTTAACACGAGCAATCATAATTCATAAGATTAAGATTAGTATGATGATTAAAAATATTTTTTTCCTTTTCTTGATTGATTAAATCTATTTAATAATTTTTCATGATTTGAAAAGTGAATTTTAAAATTATTGATACAATATCCATGATAGTAAGTATAAGTCCATGCTCCATAGTTGAGGGAGAGGGCGGATTTCAAGAGATATAAAAAATGTTTTTTTTTTAAATGAACAATTATAATTTCAAGAGATTAATTTAACACTTAAATATATTTATTTTCTTTTTTAATTTTAATTGATGTGAAAGTAAATCATTTTTTTATTTGAAATGTATATTGTTAGTATTTTCTGACAACAAATTTAGTCTCATTTGATTGACGTGGCCGGACCGATCTTCCGTCGACTTCCCCTTACCCCTTGCAAATCTTCTTCATCATTATTAATAGCACTCCGATGAAGTCAAAATATAACTTTCACTATTTTAACAGAGATGAAAATCACGTTTATTTTTATATTTTAAAAAAAAATTAAATTTTTTTTTTATTTTTTTTTGTGTTCTAAGATAATTTTAATATATCAATATCAAAATAATTTTTAAAAATAAAAAATTATTTTAATATATAAAAAAATATATTTTAAAAATCAATTATTATTATACTTTCAAACAATCTTAAAAACACCAACCACTTATGTATCCATTACACGAGTCTTTGGTTCAATTTTATCTAGTATCTTTATTGTTTAATTTCAAGAATGTCCATCACGATCAAGATCAAGGACAATCATAATAAATTTTTTAAGGATTAAATTGAAAGATATTAAAGTTTGATGACCAAGTTAAAACAAATTTTAAATTTGAGTGACCTAAAAAAGGAAATTTATCAAGTCAACACTAGTCATGGATTGTGAAAAGTAAAATAACATTTACTCTAGTTTCTTTGTTAAAAATAATGTTAATGCTAATTAATTAATAATGGATAAGTAAACATTGATGCATAGAATTCTACCAAGCAATTCTAAAGGTGGATCGAGGGGGAAAAAAAAGAGGTCTATCAATAGAACCCACGCTACTTGCCTCAAATAACACTTTCGTGCCCTATCAAGCACAGAGGTCTCTCTACCACGAAGAATGGCGCGGGAGCCACTTTTACAGTTTCGGCGGCCGGTATCTTCCTCTAATGTAAACCTTAATCTCTCTGTTACTTTCTCATATGTTCACTTATGCAAAACTATTTGGGTGTGAGCCAGTTTATTTATTGCAACGTTTTGTTTCTTTCCTGTTTGATTAAATGCCTGTTAGAGAGTACTTTCTCTTCTTTCACCCCCAATTTCTCAGCACCCAGAACAGTTCATTCTTATGCATTCACCATAGCACTTAGCCCCAGCAGGAATTTAATAGTCTAATGGCACGAATCCCAAGCTCGAGATGTCTCAGAGTTCTTTCAAGTCTCGTCTTTGCAATCACCCGGAATTTGAATAGAAAAGAAAAGGAAAAAAAATATCATCCAGGCTTGAATGGAGTCGATAATTCAAGCAGGTGATTAGTTTCATATTTCCACAGGGAGATTTGTAGTAGAGCATGTCAGCTTGGTTGCTGGGTATAATATAATATATACGGTGATGTAGTTTCTATTTAATATGGATATATGTACCTAAGAGGAGCAAGCTTTCTCTGATTAAAGAGAGAAAGAGATGGTGACGTTCTCTGGGTACTCTTTGATTTCTTCATTTACTCCTTTTCATTGTATTATTCTCAAAAAACAACGCAGATTTGCCAGCATTAGATTTATTTTCCAACAATTCAACCAAGTCAAGAAGAACCCTTTCTGTTTGTGCTACTAAACATCAATTACATGATATAAACACTAACACTAAGATGGGTGCTGAGCGATTTTGTCCTCCTTTGTTTAGATGCGAATCCGCTTGTTTTATTCTCTCTTGTTCGTTTGTTTAATTAAGTTGATAGAATGAAGTTTTCTTTTTAGTTGCTTTCGAGTCAGTGAATCATAAACAAGAAAGAATTATTTTTTATTAATTAAAACAAGAAAGAATACCTGTCAATAACAACAACAATAACAACAACCATACAGTAGGTGGTTTAATAATAAAAGTTTGGAATTAAAGGATTTGTTCTTCTTGTAATTTTAAGTTCGAGTCTTGTGGTTGCTAATATAATAGCCATTGGAGGCTTACATGGTCGTTAACTTCAAGGTCCATGAAATTAGTCGAGATACACGCAAATTAATCCGGACATCCATATAACAACAACATGATTTATTTTGTTACACAATCATTAAATCTGTTTTGATTGCATGAGTTCTCTCTAACCTGACAACTTTACATCAAAACTTTATTTTGTATTGTGTTTAAAATTGTTTTTTTTTTAATTTTTGAATTTGTTTTTGTTTTATTTTTTTATATATAATTTTAGATCGTTTCAATATATTATTGTTAAAAATAAATTTTAATAAATAAATAAATAATATTATTTTAATACATTTACAAACAAAAAATATTTTCATACTTCCAATCATCTTGAGATATTAGACTTAACAACTATTTTAAAATTAATGAAATAGTAAACAATGATTTTTTTAATGTAAGTATTAGAAATTTGATTTTTTTTTAAAGTGAAAATTTGTTTAGTGATACGAGGGACCGGTCAAATTTTAAATATTAATTTTTTTTAATTTTCTTATTAAAATAATACCGTTTAAATTATTTTTCTCCCGGTTTTAAACTATACATAGCAGTTAATGACCGGTAATTAACCACAAAAGGATCCCACTTTTAAAAATGCCACAGTGACAATTTTATTGATCACGAGTATAATCCTGACCGTACACAATCGACGCGCTACTATAAAACGACATTGAAAACTTACACGCCCGTAACCTATCCACCATATACAGAAACGGAAGATCATTCCATCGACAAAACCATCCCTATTTCCCCCCCCCCAAAAAAAAAGTCCCCAAAATCTAATTTTCACCTTGAACAATTAATTAATAAATAAATAAAGGAACAACCTCTAAATCCTCTCTCCAAAAATAATCAAAACTCCTCAATATGGCCTTTCACGTAGCTTGCCCAATTACATGGTTAGTAGTGGTATTATCTTCACTACTAATAACACCAAACCCCCCTTCTGTCTTTACTATTTCTTCTCTTTTATGTCTCTCTCGCGAGGGAGTTCTCTCTCTTTTTTACATGGTCGGCTGATACGATATCTTGTTTGTTTTGGCTCTCTCTAATTTGCAGTCGCCGAATTTGTTTTTGCTCCCTAGGGTTTCCGCTAGATCTCCACTCTACGAAACCAAAGGCCGACTTCCTGTTCGATGTAGCGAGAATCGATGAGTTTTTGAAGGATCCTTTGGGAATTAGGGCTTCCAGGGAAGGAACTGTCCTGGTTTCCGTTCCTAAGGTTGTGCCTGTGCCTCCTCCGATTCCCCCGACGCATTCGCTAGACGTCGTTCCGGCGAGAGATAGAGAAGGTGATGGTGGTGTGGTGGAGGAGGCTTCGACGCAGACTAAGCGCGTGGCTATTCAAAGGCAGGCTGCTGCTGCTAAGGCATCTGCCGAGTATTATGCTAAGAAGGTCGAGTCTGGTGATACCGTAAGATATTTTTTTTTTTGGTTGTTGTGAATGAATTTGATATTTAATGTGAGGATTTTTTGGTTAGTTAAGGTTTTGAATTTTTTATTTTCTTGGGAATGGTGTGAATTGTGATTGTGTAGGATAATCCCATCATTGGCCACTAGAATATGTATTATTTTTGGTTTATTGGATACCTGTGTTGAATTTGGGATTCAGGGGTGTTCTGGATAGCTAGTTTATTGAATTTGAGCTGATTTTTGGCGTCAGCAGTTGCGACTTTGATTTTTTTTTTTTTTTTTGTGATTCGGAGGTAAATGATGACATGATTATCTTCTCCCAAATGCTATCCATATAATTCAATTAACAGAATAGAAGTAGTTAATTTGACTGAAATGTTTAGTTTGGATTTTGAATTGTTCTTGAGGATTTGGAGGTGGGTTTTTGAGTTTGACCTAATCTTGGATTTGTTTAGACATTAAAAAGCATGGAAGGCTGAGACAGTTGAAACTCAAAACAATCACCAACATCCGCCCATTTTCTGAACGCTGATTACTCGTAACTGTTTTTCATTCTAATATTTTTGTTATTCATTTGCGTTAGCTTATTTATAATCCTGAGGAGATTGAAAAGAAATTTATGAATTCTTATAGCCTATTCATTATTTTTTTGTTATTGGGCAGCATGGTATTGGAACCCTTTTATTGCACTAAAACTTTCTCATCTAGATGCACTGGCATGTTTCCTTAGGCACAAATCCACAGTTGATGAGCTATGGAAATCGAGTAAAATGACTTTTGGCTGCTATTGTGATGACATATGCTATATCATTTGCTAAATACCACCACCATTTGTTTAATTCAGGTTGCCTCAAAAGATACTCCAGGAGAAGAGGCAGGTCCATTTTGTCAGATATGCTTTGTGGGTCAAACTGGAGGAAGTGAGAGAGCGAGGAAGATGCTCCCATGCAAAAGTTGTGGCAAGAAGTACCACAGGAGCTGTTTGAAAACTTGGGCTCGGCATAGAGGTAAAACTCATTGGGTTAAAAACTCTGAAGGCTGCTGTATTTTTGTTTATTCTCATAGGTTGATTGATGGCAGATTTATTTCACTGGAGTTCGTGGACCTGTCCATCTTGCCATACTTGCGAGGTGCTCATTGATATACACTGTTGATTAATTAATGAAGTTGCATCCTTACTTTTTTTAGGCAAGAAATGTAGGTAAATTCTAGGTTTCCAAAGAGGCCTTCCTACTTGGCCATGAATGTCATTTTATGCTTCTATGCATCTGAATGTTGTATCTCTTGACAACTGCAAGGCCATGAAATGTTAAGAGTTAGAGTGAGTTCATTCTAGTGTTCTGTTTATTCTATTCCTTAAAGTCCTTCTCAAAACAGATGATTTATTTATGTTCTGCGTGGTTTCCATGTGCTGGAAGCTTTCTGGACACATAGAACGTTTTTAATACCTTATCATTGCTCTTACACTTTATAACTTCTTCTGTCCATAGGTATGCCGAAAGACTGGAGATCCAAATAAGTTTATGTTTTGCAAAAGGTGTGATGGTGCTTACCACTGTTACTGCCAGCATCCTCCACACAAGGTGATCTGTTAATGGCTCGTTTTTGGGTGTCATATCTAGATTATAATGGCACTACTAACAGGCATTCCTGCATGGTGCAGAATGTCAGCTCTGGACCATACTTGTGCCGCAAACATACAAGATGTCACAGCTGTGGATCTACTGTCCCAGGAAATGGACTAAGTGTGAGGTACTGTTATCAACAGTCAGCCTTTCCACATAAATATGGTCTTTTTTTGAACAATTGATGTTCAGTTATTCTTTTTAATTCTGTGGTTACTTGCAAAAATGTGAAAATGCATATCTTGTGCCAGTATATAGATATTTATTGCTTTGTGACTTATGGAATACCTAGATATATAAATAATGTCATTTTTGGTTTCAGTCTCTCTTAAGCATGCCTTTCAGCCCCATACCTGTTAATGAGAATGCTTACCCACTCCAATCTATTATGCTTGCAATTTGATACGTTGAGTGTAACACCTTATCTGAGTATGTATGGCAATTTGGAAAGTGATTGTTATATGCAGGTGAATCGATTATGAATTTGTTTGATTTATGCACTTTTCGATAGATATATCTCATTTAGACTACCCAGATGATCTTTAGAATGCAAAGTAATTGAAGCCAAAGAAAATAACGGAACATGTTTTGGTAGTTAGTGGGAGGAGTTGTTTATCGACATGCAATAGTTACATTTATAATTCTAGTGTGATTGTACTTTTCAACAGGGTTTAGTCTTCTTTACTTCTTACTATTAGCAGGTTCATTTATCATATGTTTTTAAAACACGCAGGTGGTTTCTGGGATACACTTGCTGTGATGCTTGTGGAAGATTATTTGTGAAGGGAAATTATTGCCCTGTTTGCTTGAAGGTATTGTCGACTTCATGCTATCTCTGGGTTGTCACAAACTTTTTATTAAAAAAAAAAAAACAGTTCTATGTTAATTAACTACTGCTTGTGGACTGTATTGATCGATCATTATATTTAAATGCTTCATCATTGGTCCAAAAACAATGTCCCAGATGATTTTGTTTAGTAACTTGATATTTATACTTTACAATATTAATGAAATTGATTAGATGTCTTGGCTCAACCTTATAGGTTTATAGAGATTCAGAATCAACTCCAATGGTTTGCTGTGATGTATGCCAGCGATGGGTGCACTGTCATTGTGATGGCATAAGGTTTGTCTTTCCCCTCTCAAAATACATAGTGCTAATGGCATGTTAGGTAGATTCTGCTGCACAGTTTTTACTTTGGGATTTTTAAGTGACTTTTCTTGGATGTAATTGTTTGATGTTCTTATTGGATATCTAATAAAGCTTTTCCTGAGCAGTTATTTATTGGAAGTAGTTTACACCTTTGAGAAATGAGATAGCTTATTCTGAAAGAAATGTTTTGCAGTGATGAAAAATATCTTCAGTTTCAAGTAGACGGAAACCTCCAGTACCAATGTGCCACATGTCGTGGGGAATGCTATCAGGTTTGTTAATTGTGGAAATCTCTCTCTGAAGTGCATACACATGTGGCTAGTCTTGCTTAGATGTGGTGTGCTGGGATGGTTTGGTTAGAACTTCTTTTCTTACTTCGGAAATTTATACTGCCAGGTAAAGGATCTCGAAGATGCTATTCAAGAGCTGTGGAGGCGACGAGATAAGGCTGATCGAGGTTTAATTGCAAGCTTGAGAGCTGCTGCTGGGTTACCCGCCCAAGAAGACATATTTTCTATCTCTCCTTATTCAGATGATGATGGAAATGGTCCGGAGGCACTAAGGAATGATTTTGGGCATTCTATAAAACCCTCTCTCAAAGGGATAGTCAGCAAGTCACCAAAGAAGAGCAAGGATCATGGAAAGAAACATTGGAATAAAAAATATTCCAATAAAAAAGATTCTTATGCTGCTTCAATTAGTAAGACAGAACCACTTCAGCAGGACATTCATTCTTGTGTACATGATTTGGATGATTACAAGAATGGTGACACAGAGTATCAAGCAAAAGGAGGATTGGGTAGATGTTCTTCTCCTGTTCCTGGAATTGTGAATCACACTGAAGGGGCTTGCTCTATCGATCAGCCAGGTGGTTTGAAACACAAGTTTGTTGACGAGGTGATGGTGAGCGACGGAGAAAGGACATCCAAAGTTGTTAAAATCAAGAGTAATAAGCCTCATGATTTGGATAGTGGGTATGATACTGAAAAACATGCTGGCAAGTTGAAGTCTGTTAAGGCAAAGAAATTAGTAATAAATTTAGGTGCACGCAAAATAAACATCACTAGTCCAAAATCTGATGCTCAAAGCTGCCAAGGCGAACAAGATTGGAAGGCTTCCAATGGTAATGATCCACATGTCATAAAACTGCTCTTAGTGCAATTATTAATATGTTCTTATTGACAAAGCCCTTTGTTTCATTATTACCATATTTTGGTCATTGCTAATTTTTTTATTGCAGTGGTTTCTCTTCATTCTTTTGCTGATAAATTTTTTGGTGATCATATAAAAATGCTGATGTTATCATCTTACCTACCAATTCACTGACATGATTGATTTCTGCAATTTGCACGAGATGCAGTTGATCACACGGGGAAAACAAAAGGCTTGATTAAGTTTGCAAGGAGAGAAGGGAATTTGATTAAGTTTGGAAAAGTAAAAGCTGAAGCTTCAAACTTCAGTCCCAAATCCGATGGAGGGAGTCATGCTGATGGTTATGAAACCATTCCCCTAGATTATGCTCGTGTTTCATCAGCTAAAAAGAGCCTTGAAGGAAGCAGGGCTGCAGTGGCACCTGCAGGTGAAGTCCCTAAATTAAGAAATGACAAATTATCTGTGGGAAAGCAATCAGAGGTCAGGGCTGATACGCATACAGAAAGCAATGATGAATCTGGTGACACTCCTATATTGCAATCATTACAAAAGGATTCAAAATTTTCTTTGAAGCTAAAGATTAAGAAACCTAATTTTGAAAATCATAGTTCTCTGATACCTCTTCGTGAAGAAGAAAAGAGTAACAGAAGGGGCCAAAGGTCAAAAAGGAAGAGAGCTTTGAACTTCATGGAGAAAACGATTTATAATGAAGATGAAGGTATGTCACAGTCACATCTAGACAGTGAAATGATGGAGGCTAATTGGATATTGAAAAAATTGGGTTATGATGCTATTGGAAAGAGAGTTGAAGTTCATCAGCCATCTGACAATTCATGGTGAGTTTTCTTTTTCCTTTTTTCCTTTTGGGTGAGGGATAAAAAGGTACGGGCCAGTTAGTACACCCATCATATTTCCTGATTGATGCACTCCCTTTTGTCATCCATCTCAGCCTGTTTTAAAACATGAAGTGACTTGTTCACGGAAACATTTGTCATATTACGGAAACAAAAAATGAGGAGACTGGTGGTGGGGAGGGTCAATTTGTAAATTGGTTTTGGAGGATTCCTCAGTGGTCTAACACATGCAATTCCATCATTTATCTAAATCCCATCCATGTGCATGCTTCTATGTTATAAGCTACTTGTTTGCTGCTGCTTTATTGAGTTGATCATGAGCATTAGAACTTGGAAACCTTCATGTTCTGCTACTCTTTTGAAATTTGGTTGAATATTGGCTTGATGTTTCTTTAATATGTCTGATGTCTTCTATACCCAGGCACAAGGGAGTTGTCTCTGACATTGTTGAAGACACATCAATGTTATCTATTACTCTAGATGATGATAGAGTAAAGACCTTGGAACTTGGGAAGCAAGCAGTTCGCTTTGTTTCTCAAAAGCAAAAGAGGTCAAAAACATGAAAGCTGAACTTATTATCAAATATTGACAATTGCATCTGGACTCCAGATACTCGTCCCATTTTATAGTTGAAGAGGTAGTGCCCATTCCTAAGGGCCACAGAGAAATCAGTTGCGTATATGGCTGGTGATCTTTCATCGGAGCATTGTTTGCTATGGTGCTTTTAGCATTTATGTGATTCTTTTGTACAACTAGTGATTATTTTGACGGAGGGCTATCCCTCCAGCCCCCCATACCCCTCTCTTCATGTGCTCAAATGTAGCTTGCTTCCCAGTGTTTGGAGCCCTGTATCTACCTAGGCTTCTAGAATAACTTTGCTGGTTGATAATCAGTACATGTGCGTAGGAAGTTGCGTTGCCCTTGTTAATTGTAGTTTCGTTTACAAAGCTCCGGAACCCCTGCTTCTTCTTTTTTCAAATTTAATTTAATATATGGGTGCATGTGTAATATGAAATCAAGTCCCTGGTTTTCCAAGCTCCCTGTCGTTAACAGATGCACTGAGAACTGTAAATTGGCTCACAGCTGGATCGAGAATCAGAGCTGGATGATTTTACAAAGAAAATATGTACTTTTTACTAAAACAGAAAAATGACCGGGAAATTTTAAGCTGGATGATAATCTTTTTTCTGAATCGCAATCAAAATGGTTGCAAATGCCATTACCCGGTACTTCTATGGTAGAAATTAGCGGTTAAAATGCCAGTATTTTGGCATTAAGTGGGAGAATGTTTCTCCAAGAAATCCCCGACACCCCCCCACCCAAAAAAAAAGAAAAAAGAAAAGGTGTGGCCAGTAAAATAGTTCAGAAGGAGTAATATCCGGATCTTTAGGAGTTCGCAACATGAGTGCTCGACTCTGATAAACTAGCAAGGAAAGCTTTTTGGGCAACTTTTGCCCTACGCGTCGCTGCTTACCTGAACAGAGAACCACTTTTATTCCTTTCAGATTTTTCTACACATGAAAACTGTTAACGCCGGAGGTATTTTGTTACCAAACCTTGGTCACCCTGTAAGTTATAGACAGTGAAATTTTTCAACCTCTCAATAATGATCCATATGGTTCTAAATCAATCAAAATCTATTTAATGGCATGAAAATGCTATATTCTTAAGATGATAACAATCACACGCACACACAAAAAAATATTCTCCTAGAAGCTTTTGTTATAGCAAACCTACAAGTAAGTTATTTAATTGTTTGACCTCTAGCAGTGTTCCACGTAAGCATGAATACTGATCTCCAATCCTAAAATTCTTTTGTAACAGGGAAAAAATATTTTGGAGTTAATCTAGTTGTGCTCCAAGAATGATCAACTCATAGAAAATGAATGTCTTTTTCCTTTGAGAAGCTAATGTCCAAGATTTTTCTGGTTTTACTTTTCTTCTCGTTCTCTTTCAAATCTTGGTTTCTCCTTTACTTAAACCCCCTCTAATATGGTCTTTTACTTCCTTTTGAGTTTCAATTTTAGATTGAAACATGTGTCTTAAGTTAATTCAAATTTCTTCCAAGATGGTAGGTTTAACCCTACTTGAGCTAGGCTTATGTGAAGGCCCAATATGTTGGGCTTGTACTTCCAACTCCATGTGGGCTTTTATGGTGATCATCAAGGCTATCATGTGGGGTCACAAGCCCATAGGAATATCAAAGCCTCACGCCTAGTATGCACTAGGATATCTCAAATTCGATCTATACTTGAGTTTTTGCAAGAGTTCTAGTGCAAGTGGTACTCTTGAAGCAAATCCTAATCACATCAGGAATTCTAGTTTCTTGGAAAAAATTAAACTCTTGTAGAATTCTAGTCTCATTAGGACTCTTATAGGAAGTACTTAATCATTCGTATTATATAGACATTCAATTATATTTTTATACATGTGACCCTCCAAGCCCTAAATCACATTTGTAATAAGACAACTTATGTTCATGTCCAGCTTTAACAAAGCTATGCTATGAATAAGGATATTTAATGGTAGTATCCATATTGTATAAGATATGTCTCACATTATACAGCATGCATGTATCCCTATATAGATTTTTATTAAATAAGTAAATATATAATGTAATTAAAACAACTTGAAAAGATAAAAGAATGCTTTATTAATTTTATTATATAACTATACTGTGTTTACACCGATAAGCTCCTAGGTTATAACGCTCACAATCGGGACGTTCCATCTCAATTTCCTCTCCTATTTTCTTCATTTGGTGTGCCTTTTCCATTGGTAAGAATGAAGCACTTATCTTTATCCATACTCACATGAATACGTAACTGAAACAAAAATCTGGCTTCTATTGCATTAATTTTCTGCAGATTGTAGCCCTACAACATTACCAGTACTGAAAAGGGTTTATGAGAAAACAATGAGTAATCATACAGGTGAAGGCGGCAAGTCAAGTAAAAGCCAAAATCCAACACAGTCATCTGAATCCAAGTCGTTTTGGATGGCAAGAAAATGTAAACCTCCACATGCCTTCTTTGCAGCTTCCCAGGCTTCAGCTTCAGCTGTTGTTACAGGAGTTTTCTTATAGGTAGCATAAACATAACGGGTTGCAATTCCAACTGATAGAATCAAGCAAGCACGAGAAGTGTCAGCTTCAATCGCGCACACTTCCAGCCCGTTCATCCACGCTGCAATGGCAAACGAAAAGATTCGAATAGGTGGCTCAGTCTTACGAGCGTCACAAAGTTCTAGAAGGCATACTTACAATTAGATGCACTAAAAGACCACAAGATAGTAAGACAGGACTTCATGGAGATGGAAGTGGGGAAGTCTGTTAAAAAATAAACAGTGTTCATGGCAATCACATTTTTTTCCCCAAGGAATAGTAAGTGCTCGTAACAATCATCACAGGAATCAGATTCTTGTATATTTTGATATACATTGGGATTCACCAAAAATTATGGAAGCATCTGCTGTCGATACAGCAATTTCAGTTCCAATTCTTTAAGTGCATAATCAAGTAGAGATGCTATTTCCCAAAACTCAGAAACAAGAAAAAGCACGCCATGCTTCTTTCCTGTATAAGAACGATGGTGCAGAGCAATGTCATTATCACTTAAGATGTCATCAGCAGGGATATCACGAATGCGATTAGGGCCCAGAGAAAGCACATGGTATTCAGAGGATCAAATTTCCCACGCCACAACAGAATTCAGAGGATCAACTTTCTAGTCCATATTCCCTTTTTCTGTGATTTGTTAAAATTTAACCCGGTATCTTGTACGAGGATCAAATTTCCCACGCCACAACAGAATTAGAATGCACATGGTATTCAGAGGACATAACCAGACGAATCATTTCAATATATGGTCTTTGACTATAGCAACATTCACATGAAATAACATTTCCGAGGCTAAAGTAGATGGAATTAGAGGGAGAGTAGACCTGCTAATGGTTCAGCACGTGAAGATGCAACAGCAAGTCCAGGTATCATTGTCTTGTCATCAATCTCAATTCCCAATAAATCCAAATCCAGACTTGCACCAAAAAAAAAACTTGTCTCAAATGATGCAATTTCCTCTCGGACAGCTGAAAGCAGGAAAATACATCAGAAAAGAACAGAGCAGGCTTTCAAACAAATCAAAACATATAGTATTTCTAAGTTGGCAGTATGTTATTAGCTTCAGAAAGATTGGCCCTTGTAGCCCATGCCACTTTTTAAAATTTTAACTTGTGGTAAAAGTTGTGATCCGATAGACAGTCTGCAATACCAAATTAAAATAACATGTACAAATGTCATTCATATGCAAGGCATATTTATCTTATGTGTCGGACGGAGACCAAATATAGCATTCTCAATGTTATATGTGACAACAACATGTAGTTACTTGTACCTGAGAAAGGTAATTGGACGAAGGCCCATTTCTCCCCAAAAAGATTGTCTGGAAGTTCCATTGGGAAAGGGTTATCTAATGCCAGAAGTGGTTTAGCTCCCTTTTGGAAACCAGGATGACGCGTGTATACAGTCTCATAGCGCTCCTCGAGCCATAGAAGTAGTGATATGCACTGTAAAACATATCAATTATCAAAGGTGTGACTGTAGAACATAGAAGTTCTAATCCAAAACTCGAATCGTACTTCAAACTTAAATTAGCAAGAAGCTAGAGAATCCTCAATGCACTCCATGACAAAGTACATGAAACTAGTGTGGCATGTCTGTGATTTTGAGGTATCTTAAGAACCCCCTAAATTTCCTTTCTCGCTGACTAGCAACCGAAAAAATTGCGATATTTTCTCGTGTCTAACTTGGTAATGTACCAATCATGCTTTTCGGAAGGCAAATAAAATACAAGGTTTAAAGCATAGATAAACTTATTAATACTCTTAACATCTAAATTTAACCTTCAATGGTTATGACCATTTTCACATTTGATCGAAACCACCTCATTAATCATACTCGTAAAACATGAACGGAAAACAGTACCTACCCGTTTACTTGGAATAGGCTTTATACCAATCTCTTTACATGCTTTGGTTATAATTGTCTGCATCTGCGACCTATAAACCAAGAAACAATGTTACCATCGGGCACATACCATCTTTAGTAAAGACAATCACTTATGCAGCTGTGTGTGTCTGCGCTAGTAAATATATAACAGAAACAGGTATATAATGTACAAACTACCGTAAAAGATCACCTGAAGAACCTGATTCTTTCAGGCAGGGGGACACCAAGATCCACACTAATGGATACAATAGCATCCTTCAAAGTGATACTATTGATAACATTGTTAGGGAAGTATTTTGTGAATTGAAGTGACAAAGAATCATCACAAACAACAAGCTCCCATACTTTCTTGCCTCTGACATCAAGTATAGGTCTAGAACAAAAATCCAACTCCCACTCCACAATGCTATCTGGGTCAGTTTCCTGGTCAAGATAGACCGTTTCTGCAGTTGGGTCATCTTCTTCGAGGTCCTCTTTTTCAGTCTCCACTTCTTCTTCTTGAGTTGAAACTGAGAGTTTGGTTATGATGTTTGATTGGAGATGGAGTGGTTTTACGTGGTGTCTTGAGGGTTTTAGAGAGAAAGGGAAAGGCATCTCTGAGGTTTTTGAAAAAGAAGCTGTTTTGGATATGGGTTTGTGAGGAATTCTGGTTGGATTGAAGCTAAGAGTAGCCATGGAAGCTCTGTGACGGAAGAGTTGATAAGCATGGTAGTTCGGCAATTATATATCCACCACTCATGTCCGTTGGCTATCATGGGCTGGGCTTGGATAAGATTGGTGATCCACGATGGTTCTTGTAGCCATGCCCTACAAATCGGCTGCTGCGATCATAATTTTAATGTTTGTTTTTTTATAGATTAAATTTATCTAATAATTTCTCCTCGTGTGTAAAGTGGATCTTAAAAAAATATAAAGAGAAATATAGTGTCAGTTAATACTTGAGTTCATCCGATAATGTCTTTATCATAAAATATAAACAATCATAAAAGTCAACATGATTTTCAATCGAAATAATGGCTCCATGATTATGATGATTTTTTTATTATTTCCAACTTAAGTTGTTTAGAAGTATAATTGGTTTGTTTTTTAAAATAATTTTTTTATTAAAATAATATTTTTTATTTTTTAAAAATTATTTTTAAAATTATCGAATCAAAACGATAATTTTTAATAAAACTAGGTTTTTTCTTTACATATTTCAAACTAAAATTAAGTAAGATGTTGGAAATTAAGCAATGTTTTTTTTCCGCATAAATTATGAATTATTTAGGCATTTTTAACCAAATCTCTTCGATACTTTACCCCCGGAATTATCTTATAATTACATTACAATTATGATTATAAAACAAACTAAAACAGGATAGCGTGTTTGGCAGTGTGGTTGTAATTGCTTTTCAAATAGCTTTTCATGTCAAAATACATGCTAATGATATTTTTTTATTTTTTAAAAATTATTTTTGACATCAGCATATCAAAATAATTTAAAAACACTAAAAACATATTAATTTGAAGTTAATAAAAAAATAAAAAAAATTCAAATTTTATTAAAAACGCTTTCGAAACGCAGAAATAAACAGGGCTAATATATACGGTTAACTTGAACTGGCCATTTGTTTTAATCCTTGAAAAAATAATTTATATCAATAACTCACTTTTTTTTCAATATTATCTTTTCATATTATAATATGATATTATTTTAAGCTTAGTAATTTGTTTTATTTCTCGTGCTACAAGTGATTTTGCAAAGCAATAATTTATAGAATCAGAACAATAATAATCAAATTTAAAACATGAATAAAAAAAGCACTTTTTTGTCTTTTACTTTTCATGGTGTGCAAAAAACTATAGCTCTAAAATTTATTATTTTACGCTCCTACAACTGAAATTTAAGAGGCGGGGAAGAGACACGGGAAAGTAAGAAATAATAGAAAGTTGTAAATCAACCATATTTTTTAATATTAAAAAAACTTATATTCGTGTTAATGAGTTCATTTTATAGCGATTAGTTAATTAAAAAAAATGTTCTTCTTTGAACTTGTTGTTAGAAGTGGACCAAGACTTGTAAAGTTGATTTTTATTTGATTGAATTTTGATATTTAGAGCGATTATAGGTTTTTTTTTTGTGTTTGAAGTGAGTTTATTAAGGTTATGATGATTTTTTTTATAGATATTTTAGATAAAAACTTTTCAAAATTAAGTTTTTGAATCCAAAAACTCATTCCTCTACTTTCTATTCACCAAAAATAGTTGAAAAGTCAAATACAATGCAATGTGTTGTTTACCGAGTGATGTGTGTATACACATACATAATATATATACATATATATTATTGTATTAATTTGTATTTCGTAATTGATCAATAACAATTTTTATTTTAAATATAAAAAATATTTTAAAAGTTTATAATTGCAAATTCAGACATAATAGCATAAAAATAATATTATTTACAAATTATAGTAGTAGAAATTATAACAAATGTGACAAATAAAGTTATTTGAAAAATACTCGATAATATTAATGGTGAAAATTGAAATTTCCAATAGCAATTGATTCGCAAAGGCATTAAAAATGGTCTCAACATTAGTGAAAGAGAATGAAGTTCGATGTTGGTGACTCTTTTTGTTTTTGCAGATAAAATTTTTTTTTATCGCTTTTTTTATTATTTTTCTCTCAGGATTTTCCTTCTCTTTTTCTCGGAATTATCTCTTAAAACTCCTCTCTTCTTCTTTTGTTACCGGTACGAGACAGATTAGTAAAGGGGTCCATGTTTTCCTTCTTTTTTTGTCCTCTACTGATATTGTTACATTATATATATATATAATAAACTAAAAATTCATCGAAGAATACTTTTTTTTTCTTAACGAAATTCTTGAATTAAATGTACTTATTTTCTCATTTTCCATAATTATCGATTCCTACCCTAATTGTTATTTTTTCCTGAGAGAATCCAAGTTTTTTTGCCGAGTTTATTAAAAAATCAAAATTTCTATTATATCAAGCTTGATGCGACATTTATTAAGTTTGAAAAACAAGTCAAATCTAATAGCTTTAGATTTGGTTGTCGAGTATGACCCGACAAGTTTTAGAATTAATAATAAAAAATCAGCATCCCTTAGTGTTACAGTGTAATTCACAATACAATCATTTTATATCTACAGTGTAGTTCACAATACAATTAAAATTTATATTATATCAAACTTAATCTGACAGTTATTGGGTTTGGAGAGCAAACTAAACTAAAACTAAAATGCATTGAATTTTACAACAAAACTAGATCCAATAACTTTTTGAAGAAAATATAGAGAAAACAACACCTTTTATGGTATTACAGTATTTTCTATAATACAAATATTTTATATTTATAATATGAGCCACAATATAATAAATCTGTATCCACAACACCTCCATAATATTTTTCCTACACCTTTTAAATAATATATATATATATATGGGGCATTTGTTTACTAGCTGAGAAAAGAACAAGTACGTCCATATAATCTTCTAGGTAATATTTATAATAACAAAACATTTTTTCATAGAAGTAAAAAAATTGCATGACTAATAAAAATAGATTTTTGATTTAAAATATTTTTTTTCAGTTTTAAATCATTATAGTTTTTTTGAATACATGTTTTTTTTTCTTTTTATTCAATTAAATATGTTGTCAATAAAAAAATATTTTATTTTTGAAATAAAAAAATTATACGAAATCAGAAAACTTATTTCAATGAAAAAAAATAAATTTCTACTTTAAAATTTTATTCACATATTTTTATTATTTTATAATTAAATAAATTCTAAAAAATTATCGTGTCGTGAAAAATACCACTAGTAAATACAAAATAGAAGAAATGGATAAAGTAGAAATTGATTGAGGAATTATACCTAACAATTCTAACGGTAAGACAAGGAGGAAAAAAAAAGGACCACGAAAAAGCCCTCCCTCAACAAAACACTTTCGTGCCCTAACAAGCACAAAGGTCTCTCTGCCGCGAAGAAGGCGCGGGAGCCACTTTTCCAGTTTCGGCGGCTGATATCTTCCTCTAATGTAAACCTTAATCTCTCTGTTATTTTCTCATAATTATACTGCAATATGTTCACCTACGCAAAACTATTTGGGCGTAAGCCAGTGTATTTATTTCAACATCTTGTTCCTTTCCTGTTTGATTAGATGCCTGTTAGAGAGTACTTTCTCTTCTTTCATCCCCTATTTCCTAGCACCCAGAACAGTTTATTCTTATGCATTCACCATAACGCTTAGCCCCAACAGGAATTTAATAGTCTAATGCTAAGAATCCCAACCTCGAGATGTCTCCGAGTCCTTTCAAGTCCTATCTTTACTATCTAATCCAAAATTTGAATAGAAAAGAAAGGAAAAAATATATCATTTTGGCTTGAATGAAGTCGATAATTCAAGAATGTGACCAGTTTAATATCTCCATAGGGAGATTTGTTGTAGAGCATGTCAACTTGGTTGCTGCGTATAATATAATTTATATGATGATGTAGTTTCTATTTAATATGGATATAGGCACCTAAGAGGAGCAAGCTTTCTCTGATTAAAGAGAGAAAGAAGTGGTGAAGTTTCCTGGGTATTCTTTGATGTCTTCATTTACTCCTTTTCATTGTATTATTCTCAAAAAAACAGCGCAGATTGTCAGCATTAGATTTATTTTCCAACAATTCAATCAAGTCAAGAAGAACCCTTTCTGTTTGTGCTACTAAACATCAATTACATAATATAAACACTCACATCGAGATGGGTGCCGAGCGATACCGTCCTCCTTTGTTCAGGTGCGTATACTTGTGTTTCAGTTTCTCTTATTTGTTTGTTTGATTGAGTTGATAGAATGAATTTTTCTTTGCAATTGCTTTCGGTTGGTTATATTTGCAGTGTTGCACCTATGATGGAGTGGACCGATAAACATTACAGGACTGTTGCACGGATCATATCGAAACATGCATGGCTGTATACGGAGATGCTTGCTGCGGAAACAATTGTTTATCAACAAGGAAATTTGGTATGTGAGTGAAAGATTGAGGATGGAAATGAATTATTTTTTATTGGTTAGTGAGGTGCCAGTGTGCAGACTCTTTCTGGATCCACCAGGAATTGTAGACTAACAAACGGTTTCAAGAACTTGAGATAGGGAGTTTCTGATGACTAATGAGGTTGAGAGGAAGACATATTTCTAGTACTTTAGATCTTTCATCATGTTAGTAATCACATAGCTGGTTCCAACAATGTCATAAAACGCATGTGTGCGCACATGTCCGTGATAAATACACACTGAAGCCAAATAATTGATGAAATGTATTAATGGGGTATGCTCTTATATATATATATATATATAATTGCCTTCTCCTAAGCATGCAGTTTGGATCATTTCAGGTTATCTGTACCATCTATGGAAACTCATTTCCTCCTTGGTATCTTCTTGTAAATGAATGTACCTACCTTTTGCCTCACATATTTGCCTGTTTCTTTCATCATTGCCATTGAGTGTTTTGGATTTCTCCTTCATTTGGTGAGATCTTGGCTTATTGATTAGTTCCTTCTTGAAAAGTACTAATTCTGCATTTCTTGTTTATATTGCTCAGGACAGATTTTTGGCATTTCCTTCTGAACAACATCCCATTGTGCTGCAAATTGGTGGGAATAATTTAGACAACATTGCAAAAGCAACTCAACTTGCTAATGCTTATGGCTTTGATGAAATTAACTTGAAGTTCGTAGAATTCTCTGCTTTTCTTTTAATTCTCTTTTTGTTTTTTCTAGGATAAACTGAGTCAACTTATTTTTTTCCTCCAAAATTTACCAGTTGTGGGTGTCCTAGTGCCAAGGTAGCTGGACATGGATGTTTTGGTGCCCGTCTTATGCTCGATCCAAAGGTTTGGTAACTGTGCCAATTAAATTTATTAGTCCTGGTCTTGATGATGTTTTATTTTCTTTTTTCATAATTATTATGTTCTCATAAATTCTTTGGTATTTACAAGGAAAGTTTGTCGGTGAAGCCATGTCAGTAATCGCTGCCAACACAGATGTCCCTGTCAGTGTTAAGTGCCGAATTGGTGTAGATGATCATGATTCTTATAATGAGCTATGTAAGGACCCTGCATCTGCTTTTTTATGTCTCTCCGAGGGAAAACAAAATTAGACGATTATGTAATTCAAGCACCTGTCCCGTCAAAAGATTTAACCTTTGAACAACTAGATAATCGGAAAGCTGAGAATAGATGTTCTCTATCGTTCCTCTTCATGGTTTATCACGTGACCTATTGCTTGCAAAATGGTTTTAAATTCTTGTACCTATGCTTTTATGCGCTTTGGATGCATTTCATCATCAAGTTATTTCCTCACCACTGGTTAGAATCTTGGTATTGTGTCAGAGACCTGTAACCACAGCCTTGTGATTGTTTTTACTGTAAATTCTGAAGTACTTCACAGACCTTGCCAAAGCCACTGCTGTCCTGTTCATGCATTTTATAAAGAAGATATCTCGCACTGTCTATGTGCAAGTTTAAAAAAAAAACAAGGTCACAGAATTACTAATTAATATCTCCTCTTCATTGTAGCTCTCTACTTATTTTTGTTCTTTTTAAGTATTTCCTTTCAGATTTTTTTTTTATATATAAGTTTTGAACTTCAAATCAGCTACACAATCTTTAGTAATTTTATTCAAGATTGTTAAATATGACCCCAACGAAAAAACATTCTAGCTATGCCACTGAGTGAAGAGGATGTATTAAGAGGTAGTTTGCTTATTCTAACAATAACACCATCCTTGATTAGCATGTAACTTTGAACACAACAGCTTGACTGATGACCATGCATATTAAAATTGTCCATACTGAATATCGACTGCTAATTACTAGTGATTTTTTGGTGCTAAAATTTCTGGCATTGTACCTTGATCTTAATGTTTTCTTCCCCTTTCAGGTGATTTTATCTATAAGGTTTCTTCTCTATCTCCCACTAAGCATTTTATTATACATTCACGGAAGGCTCTGCTCAATGGCATTAGCCCAGCTGACAATCGAAGGATTCCTCCCCTAAAGTATGTATGGGCTTTAAAAATTTAGTTTGTGATTGAATTTTAACATAATTAAATTGACGTTACATAAATTATTTATTAAGCACAACAGTAGGTTGCTACTACAAATGAGTTTCTCCTTAATTTTAAGCATCCTTTGATCAGATAATGATATGCTTGAATTTGTGATATGAACATTCTGTTGCAGATATGAGTACTATTACGCCCTCTTACGTGATTTTCCTGACTTAAGATTTACAATAAATGGAGGCATAGATTGTGTTGATGAGGTGAGGCTTGTTTTCTCCTTGTATAATTAGCTTCTGTTTACATTTTGATTCTAGCTTTTACAATGCTTTTAAAGGTTCATCGAATTATGAGTATTCTTTTATTGCCCATGTCCCTCATGATAAGGCAAAATTGTTTTGCTCATCCCGGACATCTCAATTGATAGGTAAATGCAGCATTAAGGGAAGGAGCGCATGGTGTAATGGTTGGGCGTGCTGCCTACAATAAGTATGTATAATGAGTTTTTTATGCACTTCTTGTACCTGACTTTTTTTTTTTTATTGAGAGGGGGTGGGGGTGGAGGAGGGAGAACAGGTGACATGGTTTACGCAACCTTAAATTCTCCCTGTGGACATGATCTGATAATCCTTGTCTTCTCACAGTAGGGAATTTCAATGAGTGACAAACTCTGAATATCAAACGAACTGTATATTGTAAAGGAGAAAATAAAAAACTCTGAATATCAAACGAACTGCATATTGTAAAGGAGAAAATAAAAACTTTAAATGACTTGTTTTTCTGTCTCGGGGTATTATAGTGATGATATTTGGGAAGAAGTAAAAGATACATATATGGAGAGAGTAGTTTCCATTGCAGAAACACAGGTAAAACACTTGCTGCATCATTCACACTGCTGGACAGACTATATGCCTGTTTTCTAATGTGACAGTAAAAAAACTAGAGGGGCAACTGTAGAATTTTCTCCAGAATTTCTTTGTTAGGACATTTGTTTGATGTGAGACCATAAGGCTCTTTTTGGTCTCGTGGACAGACTTTGACAAACTAGCAACCTCTACTTTTACATAATGGGTCAAGTTTCTGCTATTATTGATAGGATACGACAAATATAAGACAAACATACCTTTAGGCTTTGCGTTTCCATTTTTATGCATTCCTCTCTCTATTATATTGTTCTCCTCTGATGATTAATCTAAAGAAAGCTTTATATTTTTCCAGCCTTTGGAATACTCTGGCACATGTTGATTCTGCTGTTTATGGCGAGCCAAGCAGCGGCCTTACACGTCGTCAGGTTGAAGAGAAAATATGGCCTTCCATAGGCACAAACCTTTATGATTTCCTTATATCCTATTAACTTCATTTTCTGGTTTCATTGATTTTCAGGTCCTTGAACAATATCAAGTATATGGGGATGCTGTTCTGGGAACGTATGGGAATAATAGGCCTAATATGCGGGAGTTGATAAGGGTACATTAGATTATTTTACTGATTATTTTGAAGCAATCATTTTCTGAAAATAACTGAATGTCTTATTTGAAATATAAAGCTACATCTCATAAAACTCTCTGTTTCCTTGGTATTTGCCACGGATGAATAATTATACATCTATACTCCCTCCATAGTGCAGAACAATATTTATATTTTTTTTGTCCATGTCTACTAATTAAATGTGTATAGGGATGCGTGTACAGCTTGTGCTGCTTTTTGCCATCATCTGCTGGCTACGAGAAATTTAGATTTAGTTCTGATTTTGTTGGGTTGTAAGAAAAGGATATGCAGACATGCAATTGGTGTAGGACTCTTTTTTGTTAATCACATTTCACGTCTTGAAGTTTTGGCTACTGTTTGGTTTGGATTTATTCATGTTCTAATCCCCTTGGATAAGAATGGAAACTGCTCTACATCTCTCTGTTATCCTGTTCTTTGAATTTGCATTTTTTTACTGCTATAATATATTTGAAAACTGAAAAGTGTTAATATGCTGCAGCCTTTATCTGGTTTTTTCTATTCTGAACCTGGAAACAGTTTGTGGAAACGCAAAGCTGATGCTGCTTTCCTGAATAAGAATATCACGGTATGTTGATCACAATAACCTACCTAGTTTTGTTGTGTTCCGATGGCTGTTTGAATCCTAACTTGCAAAGTAGATCGTGTTTAAGAATTGGGGCAAGCTTGGACAGTGTTTAACCTACTGTTTGGTTTGCAAGGGTGGTTGTGAGTGTTCGAACTACAATATCCAGATTGGAAAAATTTCCTAGTGTGTAGGCACTCAATAGCCAGATACTGTCAACGCAGAAGTTTAGGAAAGCAATGATTCATTCTTATTTTTAATTTGTCTTCCTTTCTCTAATCAAGTAACCTCACGCTAATTCCACTGTGTCCTTTTTGTTGAACATGAGATTACCGTTACTCAATTGTTACCTAAATTCAAACTACTCTGAATATTGCAGACAGTCAAATCCTTTTTTGAAGAAACCCTAGTAGTGATTCCTGATGCTGTCTTGGATTCACCTGTTGCGGAGCTACCATCTGGTCGTAAAGATCTTTTTGCTAATGTACGGGGATTGCTTCCACCACCTTATGAAACCAGAACAGAGGAGGTAGTAGCATATGCTCAGTCTTAACATAGAGGCTTGATTTATACCTTCCTACATCCCATAGCTTACACAGCATTTGCAATTTTTTGGATGACCTGGCTGATTGGTCCGTGTAACATTATGTGTGAATTATGTGTTAAATCAGAAGATTTATGATTGCCCCTCAACACTGAGGTACAAACACTTTGGATGCATGTACTCAAAGCCTTCGAACTAGGATTACAACAGGATACCCAAATTGCAAGCAGGTAAAATTACAAATGTATGGCAATGAATCTGATGATTTTGGAATATTAACATTTTTCTAGGTTTATTTTTTGTGCTCGTATTTTCGGTGCATATGGGATTACAATTTTAGGCTTTGAAAGTCTCTGATGGCAGTTTGTTTCTACCTTTCAAAGTTTTATGGGCTGGAGCAGTCTAGCTTGTATGTGCATACTCTGTCGACCCAATTCCCTGAACCACTGGTTCTCATTCTCTAAACAGATTAGCTACCGGATGATTTAAGACCACTACTTCTTCCCCGTGATAGGTAGCACTGAACTCGTGGATCTACGTATGTGTTAGGATAAGAGACAATACCCACTTCTTTTTCTTTCCTTTCACTTGTATTCCCGGAATTTAACTAGCCTGGACCATATAGAAAACAAATGAAATAAATCATCCGCAAATATAGCAGTACCAGTAACCAATGTACAAATGGCCTCAATCACCATGGCTGCCTCATTCGTCAACAGCACAACCTTTGGTGCCCGGTCTACTGTAGCTTCCAGCCGGAGACTTGTGGTTGTGCTGCCATCGGAACTATAATGGGATTTGATTTTCAAAGTATAAATGTGTTAGAATAATATATTTTTAATTTTTTTT
>Ga0325405_1000051_pt1 | contig 98243 bp, 52 predicted proteins | sample PopdelMetagenome_21_FD_205663 | JGI IMG/M metagenome (GOLD analysis project Ga0325405, IMG submission 205663) | Populus deltoides microbial communities from Bellville, Georgia, United States - Xylem-Control-R2 | ecosystem: Host-associated > Plants > Phyllosphere > Stem > Wood/Secondary xylem...
TGATTGATGGATTTGTTTTCAAAGATGAAAAGGTGTAAATAGATTTTAAATGACAAGAAAAAGTAAGTCTTGGTCCAAATCAATTTTAATGGTGATGTATTGGTGATTCCTTCAACATATATAAGATAACTCAACCTAATATCAACAATGGTGATATTAGATCGGAAGATATTACAATGAATTTTAAAAAGATGAAGATTAGATGAAGATTGATTATTCTTAAGAATGAACAAATATTTTCATATTAAGTAAGACATTGAATCAAGCAATCTTTATACCAAAACTAAGGTTTGTGCATAAAAATTCAAGATTATAACATTACCTAAATGATTTCTAAAATTTCTTAGCAATAATAAAACATTCATGAAGAAAATGAAAAGATAGACATTAAGATTCATTCATATATTAAAGAACTCACCTCAACCACCATCATCCTTGATTTGGATCCAAGAAGGAGATTAGCCAACCATGATTATATATAAGAACACTTCAATAAACATGAAATAACTTGAATCACACTGAAATAATAAGTTTTATAAGCTAAAGAACCGAAATCTATAAAGAAGAACACAACACAATTTCAGTAAATATTCGGACACAAATCTGACTCTAACTTTGGACACCAATTTGACCCTCTTAGAAGCCTTTTTTGACGATGTCTATAGAGACATATTTATAGGAAATTCTGTTAGATTTCTAGATCATTAAAGAACAGATCATTTGGACATCTGAGTCAAAAGTTATGGGTAAAACACCGAAAGGTGTTCTGGAAAATCAAATCAGGCCAGCTTAGAGAACACTTTGGTGCATGTTTTTCTTCCTCCTTTATGAGCTGTCTCTTTCTTCTTTTTGACCCAAAATAATGTGACAATGTCCCCTCCAGCTTTCCATCCATGTGCTTGCCCTCTTGGATTAATGAATTACCCAAAATAAATCAAATGTTATTTGTTGTGTGAACATGTAAGATCATGGATTGTGCTTGGGCTGATTTGAAGGCTGATTTTGGGCTGATTTGAAGGCTAAATTTAAGCATCAAATAAGGATACAAATGTACCTATTATTTGGGCTAAGATTGACATTAAAACCTTGAGTGTTTGATGGTTGAAGTTTGCATACAACATAAGGCAAGTTTGGGCTTGAAATAGATCATATGATATTCTTTTCTAGAATTGGAATAGAATTGATTTTTAGGGCAAATTTGGAGCACTTATTTGAACCAAGATTTTCTTCAATCTTCAACTAAATTTTTCTTCAATTGTTTGTTCCGAATTCCGACGTTGAATTTTCTGAAATAATTCATTTAAGCTTCAAAAACCTATCGAAACATTAAAAGAAACTTCATTACTAAAAAGTACATCAATTATTATAAAAAAACCCAAATAAAAACAATAAATACATATGTAAAATAAAAGACTTAATGATACTTTTGATGCACAATCATTGATGAAGGTTCGATCCTAGTCGCATCACCTAAAACATTAATGGCCACAAATCTGTACATTCATATTCAGTAATCACACAACTCGTTACCATGCATGACTTAAGGATACACAAGTTCATATTCAAGTATTCCACATATCACAATCACACAATGCAATCATTTTAATCCCTGGACCAATTTTAATACATAAATCTACTATAGAAATTAGTTAGCGAAACTGGTTCGCTAGTGATGCAGATTTGCCAGCGAACTGATTTGCTGGAACATAAAATCGTTAGCAAAACTTGTTCCTTGGTGACGCAAATTCATCAGTGAACTGATTCACTGGAACACCGAATCCTCAGTGAAACTGGTTCGCTGGTGATGCAGATTCATCAGCGAACTAATTCGTTGTTGACACCACAATTTAGCAGCGAAAACTGATTCTTTGCAGACAACACAATTCGACAACGAACTGATTTGATGCGGACAAAATGATTTCGAAGCAAAAACTAATTCACCGCGGACAACGCAATTCGGCAGCGAAAACTGATTTGCCACAGGCAACATAATTCGGTAGGAACATCCAGATGTGTTTTGGTACCAGCACATAATTTGTTTTTAGAACTCAGCATAATCACACAATTTCAAGCATGGACATCTACATGTAATTCGATTCCAGCACACAATTTGTTATTAGAACCCAGCAGAATCATACAATTTCAAACATGGACACAGTTTGGTATTAGAATCTAGTAGAATCACATAATTTCAAGCATGAACATCTACATGCATTTCGGTTCCAACACATAGTTTGTTATTTGAATCCAGTAGAATCACACAATTTCAAGCATAAACATCTACATGCATTTTATCACACAATACATTTTGTTTAACACTTTAACTATGGTCGGCCCTCTACCAAGTTTTGTTCATTCAATTTATTCATTTTTCTTTGTTAAGTGTTCTTGAATTTAGCCCTATTTCATCTCTATTTTCTTGTCCTTCTAGTTAGTTTTGGTTTCCTTCACAACTGGCTTAGAAATCCTAGGTCATTTTCTTAGGGTCTTCTTCTTTATTTTCGGTTCTAGGGTCTCAAGAATAAGAGGAAGGAAGTTACATGACCTATACCTTTCGAATCTAAGTAGGTTTGGGGAAAGTTTGATAGTGTTCCTTCATTTCTTCTCCCGGTTCTCCCTCTTCTTCTTTTTTCTCAGTTTCTCATCCTTCTGATGGTTTCTCCGCCACCGATTCTAGACCCTTTCTCATTCCCTCTAAGCAGCTGTTCAACCTTCTCTCAAGTTCTCAACTCTTACATGTCCAAAAAACACCTACAACTGGGTTTAGTTTAATTTTCTATTAGGAAAAAGGAAGAGAAGAAGAGCATGTAGCTGAACATGCAGCTATTACAGGCAGACTTTAGGAAGAGGAAGGGTCATCTTCTCTCTCCCCCTTGTATTTATACCCCCTCTTAAAGAGGTGGGGTGTTGGTTTAAATTTGGTCTTGTTCCCTCTTTGGTTATTTCAAGACCGATTTTTCCCCTCTCTTAACTCCTTAAGGTAGACTGGTTTGTTTCCCTAAACTTTTACTATGGATTGTACCTTGATAATGAATGGAAACTGGTTTATCAATTCCTGGAATGATATTGTATTTTTTTTATAAAACAAAATACCGTTGTTTTGGCTTTGAAAAGCCGAGTTGTTACAAAATTAATATGCACTACTATTGTAAACATAACCGATAAAAACACAATTCATATTTCTAGGTCCTATCTTTACCCTTTTTGAGGATTATATAAACCATATTTACAATACACCCCCACACTTTGAGATATTTATAGGAAGATCTTCTATATTTTACAATTTATAAGATGTCTTTTCTAACTTTTTATGGGGTATTTGTTAAATTAGCAGTCATAATTTTCTCCCTCTATAAACTCTGGCCTCCTCCTAAACTTATCAACATGGTATTTGTTATTTTGTTTAGTATCATGTTTTTATATTCTGTAATGTTATTTTGTTGTGGTGAATAGGCAACAATGGTCTGATGGATAATACCATTTCGGAAATATAATTCACTAAATGGTACTTTATAATCTCTACCTTTATCACTGTTTTAGTAAATTTATTTCTTGTGAAGTTGATTTTCAACTTTATTCTTGTAATATTTAAATATTTTTAAAGCTTCATCTTTGCTCCTAAGTAAATAGATATAATCATACCTTGTGCAATAATCTATGAAGGTAATATAATATTTCTTTTCACCTCTAGTTTGTACCATTTTTAAATCACTAATATCTAAGTGAATTAAATCTAAAGGTTCACTATTTATTTGAATTGTTTGAAATGAATGTTTTGTGAATTTTGATTCTACGTAAACCTTACATTTATAAGTTTTTTAAAAAATCATATTTGGTAATAATTCAAGGTTAATTAACATTTGCATAGAATTATTATTCACATTTCCTAACTTATCATGTCACACATCACATAACTCAAGCAAATAAGAAGAATATACATTATTATTATTATTATTCCATTATTGATTACAATGGTCATTATATTGATTTTGAAGAGGTCATCACTAAAATACTTCTTACCTACAAACATTCTACTCTAAGATAGTTTAAATTTATCACTCTCAAATACCATCTTATAATCATTTTTCTAAAAAACGAGTTAGACAATAAGTTCTTCCTAATATCAATAACATAAAGTACATTTTGAGGATGAAGCTTTTCAGAAGTTATCTTCAGCATGACCTTTCTAGCACCTAACACCTTAGAGATTGATGAATTCCATATATATATATATATAGATGTTTTCTATTCACTTCCTTATAAGTGGAAAACATCCTCTTTTAGTGCATACATGTCTTGTGGCACCAGTATCATCCTACCATTACTCATGATTATTATTTAGGTTAACTTTAAAAATAATAGTAGAAAGATTCATTTTTGAAACTTCATTTATCCTTAGTTAACCTCGGTGATATTGGCTTAAGTAGTTTTTTTTTCTTTGAGTTCCCTTGTTGAGCCTTATTTCTACAACCCCTGATTAAATGTCTAGTCTTATTATAGATAAAACATTTGCCATTAAATTTTATGATAACACCCTTCTTCTTCACAACAAGCTTATTCTTTTAGTTTTTATTGTGAGACTTTACCACTTGTTTCATAATATTTTCTTTAGGGGTACTAGAAGAGTTGATTATTCTTTTAGATAACTTATTGTTCTCTTTTATCCTTAACATCAGAATGAGAACTTCAACTCCTATCTTTTTATATATATTAATTAGTACTTAAAAATGTATTTTTATCAAAGTTTTATATCATCATTTTGCACTTGAAGTATCAATAACTCCTTAACTAGAGCATGTTTTATAATAACATGTCTAATAATATAAGATGCCTTTAATTTATGGTAAATGTTCATCTTAAATGCAAGCCTATCACATAAATCAAATGATTGATTAATGAGTTTAACTACTGAAATTGAGAAGACAAAGAGAGGGTTAAGCTTAGAAAAGAGATGCTGGTTCAGTCCAAACTGGAACACCATTCAGTTATTGGATCATAATTGGAGTTGTAGAACTTGGATTTAGGTCTCGTTTATATGTATGGAAAGCTAATACATAGGCCTAAAACTTTCATGAAGAGTCCAAGATTTAAAAGTGTCATTTTCGAGTTCAAAAGGTAGCAACAACGGAGATGTCAGAATCTGTCCTGCAACCCAGACATTGTTCAGTGTTCAGCCTATAACTCAAGTTCTAGAAGTCTAAATGCGCTGATTCTTATTTTGTTGGAAAGTTGAGACAATTTCCCAGAACTTTCATGAAGACTATATGTTCAAATTCGAATGTTAGTAATGATGTTTTGTTCAGACAAGAAGATAAGAATTATCACCAAGTCAAGATATGGCCACCCACTCAACACATTAGTCATCAAATCAATAATTCCGAATTTTGGCCTATAAAAGGAGGCATTTGCCATGCATTTAGGCATCTTGGTTTTAAGATCAAGATCACATTCTTGCTTTCTTTCTTTGTATTTTTTTAATGTTTAAGTTTTTGTTTTCATTAATCTCTTGTTTATACTTTTCATCATAATTATGTTCTTATCTAGTTTATTTATGTTTCTCTTATTCACAATGTTTAGCTAAGTTTATTATGTCAATGTGAAAAGGTTACACTAATGATGTAAGAATAAGTATAGTATAACTCAATATGGACCTTAATGTTTGACACTAATATGTTTTGTATTTATTATCTTACTCACTTTTAATACCTTACTTGTTAAATGGTTAATCTAGATTTGTGTTGAACAACCCTTGGTAAAACAAATACTTGACACTTTCATAGCCCAACTGTATGGTATAACCGACACTTGTGCTATGAAAGGAACTTGATTTGTTGTTAACATAAGTTATCACCATGAATACCTGACAATATTTACAAGTATTGGCATTACTCGATTAAGATAATTAATGTAATCATGTTAATAATTTATAATCCGATTGGAACTTCCTTTGTGTGTGGTTTCCAATTGAGTAATAAAAAGAGTTTATACTATACTTATTTGAAATACCATTAGTGGATCCTCTAACCTTGGCAACTGTTTTATTATTGTTTAATCCTTACATCAATATCACATCTCAAAGTTCTCTTCAACATCAATATCATTTTCTTATTTGAAATTTATATAGTTCACCTCCCTGTGGTTCGACCCGGTCTTGCCGGGTTATTTATTACTTTGACACTCCTGCACTTGGGAGAAGATATCAATCTTTTGGTCATGTCAAGTTTTTGACGCCGTTGCCGGGGAAGGTAAATAACTGTATAAGTTATATATTTTATTTTATTGTCTTTTCTTTTCTTTTATTTTATCTAACTTTTGTTTCTTTTGTTTTCTTTTGTTTTTTTTTTCTTTTTTTTCTTCCATTTTATTCTCTTCCTACACGTGCATGAGAGTTTGGTCATATACATTAAGTTGTAGACTTTGTAGGGTATCCTCATCGTTTTTAGAAAATATGACCGAAGAAGATAACTAGTCGCTTCATAATGAGAATAATCGAGTTAGAACACTTAGAAACCACATGAATCCTACAAGAACAAGTGCACCATCATGTATAGTTTTCCCTCCTGATTCATCTCACTTCAATTTTAAGCCAGTCATTATTCAACTTTTACCTATTTTTCATGGCTTAGAACTAGAAAATCCATACTTGCATTTGAGAAAATTTGAAGAAGTTTGTAACACTTATAATGACTTAAATTGTAGCATGAACACCATCAGATTAAAGTTTTTTCCTTTTGCTTTAAAAGATAAAGCTAAAATATGGCTACAAAATTTGAGACCAGGATCTATTCGTGCTTGGTATAAAATGCAACAATAGTTTTTAAAGAAGTTTTTCCCTTTTCATAAAACAAACTCTTTCAAAAGATAAATCACCACATTCACTCAAAAGCTAGGAGAAACATTTTACCAGTGTTGGGATAGTTATAAAGACTTGCTTAATACTTGTCCTCATCATGGTTTTGAAACATGGAGATTGGTTTCACATTTTTTTGAAGGGTTAACACCTAAAGATAGGCAAATCGTGGAATTGATGTGCAATGAAACTTTTGAAGATAAAGACCCTGATGAAGCAATGGAGTACATAGACTTGTTAGATGAAAATGCTCAAAATTAGGACACTACAGGTGCTTATAAGGCACCGGGTAAAACTCAACCTCATACATCTAGTGGAGGTATGTACAACCTTAGGGAAGATCATGACCTCTAAGTCAAATTTGCATATTTAACTAGAAAAGTCGAGGCATTTGAATTTAAAAAGAGTGATCAATTAAAATCTATTCAAGACATTGTGTGTCACATCTATTAAACGAATAAAAATGCAACTAATGATTGTCCAACTTTGCCTTCTTTCAAAGAATGTCTCTATGAACAAGTCAATGCTTTAAATAGTTTCCAAAGGCCAAATCATAACCCATACTCACAAACATACAATCCTGGTTGGAGAGATCATCCAAATTTCAGTTAGAACAGTAGTAACAATAATGCACAAACTTCACAGCCACCATTTCAAGCACACCATAATTTTTAAAATTCTCATGGATATGCACCTCCTTATGCTCCCCCTCATAGAAGAAATCTTGAGGAAACATTGCATGTATTCATTGAAAAGCAAGAGACAATCAACACTCAAAATGCTCAAACCATGGTAGATTTAAAAGATACTTTTGCAAAGTTCACATCTGCTCTCAGTTTTCAGGAGAAAGGTAAGTTTCCATCTAAACCTCAGCAAAATCCCAAAGGGCAATACATTTCAAGTGCCAGTAACTCTGGAAGCCAACACATGAATCAAGTCAAATCAGTCATTACTCTCCGCAGTGGTAAGGTTATTGAAAAACCTATTTTTGAACCTTGTGAGAAAGATGATGAGTTACTCTCTGAGGGTAAGGAAAGGGTTGAACCTGAACATTGCAAAGAAAAGACTGATTCCCCACCAGTACTTCTATTTTTTCATGTTATGACCAAACAAAGGAAAGTCAATTACAATTCTGAAATCTTTGAAACTTTCAAACAGGTAAGGATCAATATACCTTTGTTGGATGCTATTAAACAAGTACCTTCTTTTGCTAAATTTTTGAAAGAGTTGTGCACCGTGAAGAGAAAAATGAATGTGAAAAAGAAAGCCTTTTTAGTCGAACAAGTAAGTGTCATTCTTCAAAACAATAATGCTTTGAGATATAAAGACCCTGGTTGTCTTATAATTTCATGCTTTATTGGAGAACATAAAATTGAAAAGGCTTTACTTGATCTTGGAGCTAGTGTGAATTTACTTCCATATTCGGTTTTTCAAAGTCTCAATCTAGGTGAGTTAAAACCAACTTCTATAACTCTTTTACTTGCTGATAGATTTGTAAAAGTGCCTAGAGGAATAATTGAGGATGTGTTAGTACAAGTTGATAAATTCATTTACCCTGTAGATTTTGTTGTCTTATATACACAACCTGTTGAAACATGTAATCCAATTCCTATCATTTTAGGACGTCCGTTTCTTGCAACTTCTAATGCATTGATTAATTATAGGAATGGACTGATGAAGCTATCATTTGGAAACATGACATTGGAGATGAATATTTTCAACATTTGCAAGCAACCTAGAGATGATAATGATTTACAGGAAGTAGATCTTATTGAAAAATTAGTTTATGATCAATTTGAATCTACCTTGAGTAAAACTGAGTTTGACAAATATGAAGATTTGCAATTAATTTATTCTCAGAAAGAAATCAAGGACAAGAAAGGCACCGAAAATATTGTCGTGGATCATTTATCAAGATTGACAATAGATTCCACATCTAACATCACACCAATTGATGATTACTTTCCTGATGAATCTTCACCTTTTGTTGCTTCAATACCTTGGTCTGCTAATATTGATAATTTTCTTACTTCAGGATTTTTACTAGCTCATTGGAATACCCAAGACAAAAGAAATTTTTTAAGCAAAGTGAAAAGCTTTTATTGGGATGACCCTTACCTATTCAAATATTGTCCTGATCAAATATTTCAAAGAAGCATTCCCGACAATGAGTTAAGTAGTGTCATTAAACTTTGTCATTCTGAGGCATGTGGAGGTCATTTCTCGTAAAACAATAGCTACAAAAATCTTACGAAATGGATTTTATTGGCCCACCATGTTCAAGGACACATATGCATTCTGCAAAACCTGTGAAAATTATCAAAAGGTAGGATTTATTATTTCAAAACATAGAGTCTTTAGATAATCTTCTATTGACTTTTGGGACATATCCTAGTGGCAATGTGCATTGTGCATTTCATGACTTATGACCCCATTTTCATAAAGAACATGCTCGTCATAGTCTTGGAAATCTGACTATAAAAGACCATGTTTGCTAGTTTTTAAGAAAACTAGATGGGAAGCCTATCCTCGATCCATAGAGAGCGTTTAAGTCGTTCTTGGACATAAAACCAAGGGAAGATGTGAGCCACAATACAACTATAATTTAAGCCTTAGTTTGTAAGAACGTGTGTCTTTTGGTTTTATTAATAGCATAATATTTATGTTTTGTTGTTTCTTATTTTATTTAAGTGTGTTTCAGGCTTGTCAGTGTTTGTTGTTTCAGGTGATGTCTTCTATATTCTATCTTTCTGCCTTAGGACATTGAGGACAATGTCTCGTTTTAGTTGGGGGGAGAGGGTAGTAGTTGACAAAAAAACTAACTAACTAACTAACTAATTGCTTTTGTTTTTAATAAAACCATTTGACAAAACTGTTATTACTAGAATGACAGAGTAGGGGATAATTTTATTGACTCTTGAGACTCGTCGTAGTAAACATTTTCCAATGGTTATTTGCAATGTTCATAACAAGGTCTATCACATACTTCTCATGAAATATTTAGATTTATAAACTCTCGCATTATTGTTACTTAATTTTGCTCATATACTTATTTAACAAGTATTTATAAATCATCATTTTTACATACACATTTTAACACATGCTTATAGGTTGCACATTAGATCATTACATTAATTATGTTCTTTTGTTAAAGGTAACAACTAAGGGAAAGGGATAATATATTATTTGCAAAAAAAAAAGAGAAAAAAATTGATAATAAATGTAAATAAATAAATAAATAAAAAAGTAGATAAGTTTGGTTTCGTAGCCTCCCTAACCTAAGCAATTAAGCCCGAAGGGGTGTTTTAGCACCTAATACCCTAAAGTCAACTGATTTGGGAGCTATTGGCCCAATGCATGTTACATGGGTTGAGGAGAAAGCTTAAGGGAATCAAACATTGCATTATCTACATTTTAGTATCTGCAACTCGAGTTATTAAGCTCGAAGAGGTGTCTCAACACCTAATGCCCTAAGACCAACTGGTCTGGGAATCATTAGCCTAAAGCTCGCTACATGGGTTCAAAATACATTGTGTTATAAATTATTACTTAAAAAAAAAGATAATCATCCCAACCCAAGAAAGTTAACCTTAAACATTAGAACAAAATTTTGTTTTCTTCCAAGTAAAGCCCCATAACTATGTGTTGATATATTGAGCACAAAAGAAAGGTTTATTAATATCTTGGTAAAGAGGTATTGAGCAGACATATAAATCGAATGAGAGTTTATTTATCTGAATAGATTGATGGAAGTTGAATGATGAATGTATTGCTTTGTGGAACTTGTAAATTGTTTTTCTATTTTAACATTTTGATTACTAAGGACTAGTAATAAGCTGGTTGGGGGGGGTGATTAGTACTTAAAAGTGCATTTTTATCAAGGTTTTATATCATCATGTTGCACTTGAAGTAATAATAACTCCTTAACTAGAGCATGTTTTATAATAACATGTCTACTAATATAAGATACATTTAATTTATGATAAATTTTCATCTTAAATATAGGCCTATTACATAAATCAAAGGATTGATTGATGAGTTTAACTACTGAAATTGAGAAGACAAAGAGAGGGTTAAGCTTAGAAAAGAGATGGTGGTTCAGTCCAAACTAGAACACCATTCAGTTATTGGATCATAACTGGAGCTGTAGAACTTGAATTTAGGTCTGGTTTATATGTATGGAAAGCTAAGACTTAGGCCTAAAACTTTCATGAAGAGTCCAAGATTTAAAAGTGTCATTTTCGAGTTCAAATGGTAGCAACAACAAAGAAGTCGGAATCTGTCCTACAACCTAGACATTGTTTAGTGTTCAGACTTCAGCCCATAACTCGAGTTCTAGAAGTCCAAATACGCCAATTCGTGTTTTGTTGGAAAGTTAAGATAATTTCCCAGAACTTTTATGAAGACTATATGTTCAAATTCGGATGTTAGCAATGATGTTTTGTTCAGACAAGAAGATAAGAATTGTCACCAAGTCAAGATGTGGCCACCCACTCAACACATTAGTCATCAAATCAATAGTTCTGAATTTTGGCCTATAAAAAGAGGCACTTGCCATGCATTTAGGCATCTTGGTTTTCAGATCAAGATCATATTCTTTCTTTCTTTCTTTATATTTTTGTAATGTTTAAGTTTTTGCTTTCATTAATCTCTTGTTTATGCTTTTCATCATAACTATGTTCTTATCTACTTTATTTATGTTTCTCTTATTCACAATGTTTAGCTAAGTTTATTATGTCAATGTGAAAAGGTTACACTAATGATGTAAGAATAAGTATAGTATAAACTCAATATGGACTTTAATGTTTGATACTAACATGTTTTGTATTTATTATCTTACTCACTCTTAATACCTTGCTTGTTAAATGGTTAATCTAGATTTGTGTTGAATAACCCTTAGTACAACAAATACTTGGCACTTTTATAGCCCAACTGAATGGTATAACCGACCCCTGTGCTATGAAAGGAACTTGATTTGTTGTTAACATAAGTTATCACCATGAATACCTGACAACAATTACAAGTATTGGCATTACTCAAATAAGATAATTAATGTAATCATGTTAACAATTTATAATCTGATTGGAACCTCCTTTGTGTGTGGTTTCCAGTTGAGTAATAAAAAGAGTTTATACTATACTTATTTGAAATATCATTAGTGGATCATCTAAACTTGACAACTGTTTTATCATTGTTTAATCCTTACATCAATATCACATCTCAAAGTTCTCTTCAACATCAATATCATTTTGTTATTTGTAATTTATATAGTTCACCTCCTTATGGTTCAACCACAGTCTTGCTGTGTTATTTATTACTTTGACACTCCTGCACTTGGGAAAAGACACCAATCTTTTAGTCGTGTCAAGTATGCTCAAGATAGTTCTTGAAATCTTTGTAAGATGGTGATAATTTTTCAATAATTATATCCATTTGGAAGGAGTCACTTATAAACATACCTTTAACATGTATATTATGCAAGATGAGCTGAAATTCTTAGACTTGGTTTATCACGGTCTTTGAGTCGACCATTTTATAATCTAGAAATTTACTAACTATGAATTTTTTCATACCAACAATTTTTACCTTATACTTTTTATTCAAAGCTTCTCAAAGTGCATTTGTACTCTTATTAAACTATACACATCATATAGTGTATTATTTAATCCAATCAAAATGTAGTTTTTGCATATAAAATTGTTATGATTCCATGCATCCATAATTGTCATAGTAATGGAATCAAGTTCATCATTTGACAACTTTGATACTTCTTCTGTCAATTTTTTTTTTTCGAATTCAAGGTGGTCAACATAGAACAACATCTTTTATTGTCATCTCTTAAAGTTCAATCCATTAACCTTTTCAGGTTTCTTACCATATACCATAGAAGGTGATGGTGGAATCCTTACTACTGAAGTCATACTTGTCGAAGCAATACTAATTGGGATAATCAATTTTTGAGTTGAAGTATGGTAAAAATTATAAAAATAATAGCCAAATATATTTAGGCTTCTCAATAATCAAGTAAAACAAGTATATTATAAAATAAAGTTGTAATAAAATAACTTAATAAATAAAAGTATTGAAACTATACAAGATAATAGTAATCACTTTTGAATGTTTTAGTTTAATAAAATATACTCATTAACATACATTATATAATAAACAATTGTTTAAATAATTAAACAAATGAACATACATGCAAAATACTAAATATCATATATAACTAAACAAAAACTAACCATTTAAAAGTTTAGTTCAAAAAGTTATATGACATGCATTAATTCATACAAAATGATTCAAATGAAAATAACAAACTTGACAAAAGATAAATTAAAAATTAAAAAATAAGATTTCAAGCTAAAAGACATAAAACATGATATATACACTAAACAAAGACTAGTAAAGAGTAAAGTCTTAAGATTTTAATCCAAAATAATCAGACTAGTCAGCAAGATGTTTAATTTAGCATAACAAAAGCATTCTAAACAAATTAAATGTTCAAGAAAAGTCTAGTTTTTATACAGGTTGAAACTATAAGCATGCAATTTTATATGTCTTGACAAACTTGTAAACAATATAAAACATATAAAGATTCTAGCATGCATACTGAGCATATATATAAAGAAGTATAAGAGATTGAAAAACAATCATAGCATGCATACTAATGTATTAGATTAAACAAAACCAAAGAAGAGTACTTACTTGTTGAAGCATTTAAAATTAATGAAGTTTTGTTATTGTCAATGATAAATCATTTGTCTTTAAGACTTTATTGCTCATCACTTGGTGCGAATGATAATTGTAATAAACCTCCAAAGATTCCAACATCACTTTATTTAGATGCATCTCCAGACAATGTTTACGAACCATAGATAATGGAGCTTACGTATATCTTAACAAAGATGAACTTAAAGCTTTAGATTTAGGAGATAAACTAAAGCTAAAACAAAGCTAAGAAAAGTAGAAAACACTAAAAATAAGAGGTAAGGAAGAGTGTGTGATACGAACCAAGTTAGGTTTGAATTTTGCCTTAAAATGCCTATCGACTAGTTTTGCGAGATCAAACATATATCTCAAATCATACATTGGATCAATTTGAGATTTTATAGGGAGATACTAAACACATGCAATATATTTTGGTAAGATTTCAGGTCAACAAAAGTTCGAGAACATATTATTTAAATTGGTTGAAGTTGATGTTACTCTTTTGATAAATTCATCGACATTGATTCATGGGATGACATGAAAGTTATAATGAGGAAACAATTTTTTCATAACTTTTATTATAGGGAGCTCTTTTAGAAATTGCAGAGTTTACATCAAGGGTCAAAAAGTATGAAAGATTATTAGAAGAAAATAGAAATTGCAATTATCAGAGTTGATGTGGTTGAAGATAGGGAAGTTACTATGGCTAGGTTTCTTAATAGGCTGAATAGAGAGATAACTAATGTTGTTGAGCTACAACACTATGTAGAGCTAGAAAATATGATTCATATGGCTATAAAAATGAAGGAAAAAACTCAAAAGGAAAGGAATGTTCATTTAGCTTACAATTAAGGTTATTCATCACCATGGAAATTGAATTTCAAGGAAAAAAAGGGGCTGCTCAACCAAAACCTTTCATTAGCACTAAAGCCAAACCACCTAAAGCCAAGGTTTATTTCTCTACGGGTTCTAAAGGTAAGTATGATACCTAATATAAATTTACTAATGATGTTAAATGTTTCAGGTGTTAAGAGCTTGAGCACTATGCTTTAGAGTGTCCAAACAAGAGAATAATGGTTATTAGAGACAATGAAGACATGGATTTCAAAAATGTCAAATCTGATTGTGAAGACATAACACCATTTGAGGATTGTACTAATGAGGAGGTTGCATACCTGGTTGAAGATAAGGCCTTAGTTATTGATATTGATTAGCAAAGGGAGAATATCATCCATATGCATTTTTATGTACAAAAAAAAGATTTGGAACTTTATTATAGATAATGAAAGTTGTGCTAATATAGTTGGTAATACCCTTGTTAGTAAACTAAATTTATGTACTATTAAGCATCATAAACCTTATAGATTGCAACGGTTGAATGATTGTGGTGAGGTGAAAGTGACTAAGTAGGTCTTGGTTCCTTTCTTATTAGGTAGTATGTTGATGAGGTTCTATGTAATATGATTCCAATACATACAAGTCAGATCTTGTTGGGGAGACCATGGCAATTCAGCAGGAAGACAACACATGATGAGATTAAAAATAAGTATATTATTGTAAAAGATGATAAAATCATAACTCTTGTACCTCTTACACCCAAACAAGTGTATGATGATCAAATAAAGTTAAAAATAGAACATGATGATATAGGTATAGAAAATCAAAGTGAGGGACAATATGAGAAAAAACCATCATATTCAACCACAATCCAAAACAATTCTCCCACTACCCAAAACCATTCAGCCAAAAACTTAAACCATTTAGTCACTTCCAAAACAAACCCAAATCTGGCCGAGAATAAAGGTATGACCTGAAAAGTGAAGAAAGTAAGTGAGAAAAGTGTGAATCATGTGGAAAAACTAAAGAAACAACCCAATTTATTCTAATACTAACGAACTTGACCCTTCTATTCATAGTGCTTGTAGTGTTTATGTTTTTTTTTTTTTGCTTCAGGAGTTTCATGATGTGTTTCTTGATGAGATTCCTAGTGGATTGCCATCGATAAGAGGAATTGAACATCATATTGATCTTATACTTGACATATTGATTCTTAACTGACTAGCCTATCGAATTAATATTGAGGAAACAAAAGAGCTTCAAAAAAACAGGTATAAAAGTTGATGATAAATAAGTATTCCTTTGATAGAGATGGAAGGGTTATTACTCTTGTACCTTTGACACTTAAAAAAATAGATGATGAGCAACAGAAATTGAAGAAAGGAAGATGGATTAAAAGGAGAGCTTGTATACCATAAAGACTTTTTTTGTTAACAAAGTTCTTCTAGGCTTTGATGATGATGTTATTTTTCGGCTTGGTATTAATTTGTTTTCTTTAGAGGATGATCTTCTTGTTATATATTCGAGGACGAATCATTTCAAAGAGGGAGGATATGATACAAACCAAGTTAGGTCCGAATTTTACATTAAAATACCTACTAACTAATTTTGCGAGATTAGGCATATCTCTTAAATCGTACATCAGATCAATTTGAAATTTTACAGGGAGATACTAGATACATATAAATATATTATGATAAAATTTCAATCAATAAAAGTTTAGGAACATATTATTTAAATTGGTCGAAGTTATTATTACTGTTTTGACAAATTTGTCAACAAAGTGTTTTTTCTTGGCTATTTTCAACCCAATCAACCTAAACCTATAATGGGTTAATTTTGAACAGCAAATGGATATTAAATAAGGCTTATTTAGGCCCTAAACTTGTGCTTATGCTACAAGGGTTTCTAATGTAGCTTGGATTCATTAAAGAATTGGAGTCCTTTCTTTTCTAGGATATATGGTAGCTACGGGCTCTATAAATACCTTAGTTTTAGTTGTCTTTTATTTATTTTGGTTCTCTTTAAGTTTTGGCAGCTTAAAGAGAATTTTAATACATAATTTTTTGTTTTTAATTTATGTTTTTGGGTTTGATTAATTAGCTAAGGCCTAAAGCTTATTTGGTCTTAATAAATTAATTATTTTTAGCTATAACCTAAGACTTGTTTGAGTTTAATTATTAATTAGTTTTCAATTATGGCCCAATGCTTATTTATGTGCATACTTTCAGATTTTTTAGTATAGGTTTTAGGTTTAGCCTATAAGAGTATTAGAGTTTTTATTTTCAAGAGTATAAATACTCTTTGTAAGGATAAAATATTCAGATTTTTTAATACTATTGATGTTGAATACATTCAGCTTGTGTGTGAGAGATTCTTATATTTTTTTTGGTTCTTTAACAAACTAAATAGACTTATCGAAGATTAATTGGCTTCATGACATCTTCCTAATACTTCTCGTTTGCGAATTGATATTTGTAAGGTGGGGGTTTCTTATTCCAATAATATTAGTGCCTTATACTATGTTTTCATTATGTCACACCCCTATTTGACCTGTTTTGGTTGTTGTGGATTGTGTTACTATGTAATCACAAGGTTTGCATCAATGTATAAAATTTGTAAAACAATGTGTAAAACTCTTCCTTCACCCTTTATATTTATAATAGATTTTGGAATCAAGACTGATAAACAATTAATTTTAGTAATTATAATAATTAATTTTGACCATTACCAACTTTGATTACCTGTCATAAAATTATAATTAAACCTAAACATTTTGGCTTTAAATATGATGTTTTGGAGTTGAAAAAACTGATCAGGTTTGAAGAAACTCTTCTAGAAGAAAACTTATCAGATTCATGAGTTGGAATAGATAAAAAAAAAAAAAAAGATGTCAAAAAGTAGTTATTTATGAGCCAAAGAATTAATTATAATAAATCCAAGTTCAAGAAAAAACTAGGTTAGCAAAAAACAAACCCTTTTAAACGCGGGGCTCGTGCTCGAGTCAAGTGTGCGTTAGGGGTTAAACTCATATCATTTTGCTTAGGTTTATTTATGACCTTTCAACTTCCTGCTAAATAAACAACCTTGTTTTTTTTTTTAAAAAAAAAAGTGAAATAGAAAGTTTTGAGTTTCATAACAAACATGCCAACAAAGAACTTTTAAGATCAATATCTCATTCATCAATAATTTGTTTTAATTATGTTAATGTTCTATGTTAGAAAACTTATATAACAAAATAATTTTCAGCAAAGTTTTAAACTAAAAGTTAGTGGAACCCATTTTAAACTTTACCTTAAATGTGTCTATTAACCATGTTTTATTAAAACAAATTCCAACATCTTCTATATGATGTTTGATGTATTAAAAGATTTAAATTCTTCAAAGTTTGAATTTAAAAAGATAAAAAATTACTCTAACTATCTTATAATTTAGTTGTTCTTGTACCTACCCTTTATGTTATGGAAAATTACAGTTTATATTATTGGTAAATGTAAAATAGATTAAATTATAGGATGATTTATAATGTAAATTGTTATGCACGTGATAAAATTTAAAATGCAAATTGTAATTTTTAGAAACATGAATAATAAATGTAAAAACAAATCAACGTATTTTTTCCTCTAGAAAACCAAAATAGGAATCAAACCTTCCAACCATTAATTATATATATATATATATATATATATATATATATATATATATATATATGTTTACTTGAAGTTATTTTTTTACGATAATTTTATGGTTAGAATTTGATAAACCTCAAAAAAAAAAAAAAAAAAGTGAAAGGACCCATTACGGTGATTTTGTGAACAAAAAAGGCGTTACCTTACTATACTATAGATTGACCATAACAAATTTGTAGGAGTTGATGCTGTTTGTGTGAAATTGTGTTTTTTTAAAAAGTTATTTTTTTATTTTTTATTAAATTTTTAATATATTTTTTAATTTTTTTGATATAATAATATTAAAAAATATTAAAAATAAAAAATTATTATTTGAATATATTTCAATAAAAAAATAATTTAAGTATCAATTCCTTAGCGCGTCAAATTGAAATTGATGAAAATGCCATCGAGCAGTTATAACGTGCCGAGTCTTAACTTGTTGCAAAAACAACGCTACAGACAAGTATCCGTCTCCTATAAAAACACCGGATTCCTACTACTGCACACTCACAAACCGTGACAGTACTGACCAGAGGCAAAAGATCGCGGAGGAGCCGGCGATAAACCCAAAAAAGAATAATTAGGGCTTAGGGTTTCAACAAAACTGAAAACAAAATTAAGAGACAGCCATGGAGATTGTCTTCGCCAGTGCCTCGACTATTACTGACCAGAGGCAAAAGATCGAACAGTACAAACACATTCTCAGCTCTGTTATTTCTTCTAACGACATTGTTCAAGCCAAGAAATTCATCGATCACAGTAGGTTTTTGTTCACTTTTGTTTTCTTTAAATTTATGGGTTTTTTTTTCTGTTTTTTTCCTAATGATTGAAAAACGACCTGTAGTGTTGTCAGACGACGTACCGTTGGTAGTGTCGAGGCAGCTATTGCAGACTTTTGCTCATGAGTTAGGGAGGTTGGAGCCGGAGACGCAAAAGGAGATTGCCCATTATACCCTTGCTCAGATTCAGCCTCGGGTTGTTTCTTTCGAAGAACAGGTTCGTTTTTACATCGTTCAATTGTTTTGTGAAGTTGATTTCTTTTTTTGCAACGTTGCTGTGCTCTGGAATTTGGATTTTTATGCTACGGTTTCATTGTTTTTCCTTTTTGAACTGTCTGGTTTCTTAATGCTTATTATTACTGATAGCACTTTTTTTAACTAGTTAATTCAATTAAAATCAGGCGTGTTCGAGTTTGGTAAGCTAGTTGTGTGCATTGTGCGTGGATAAATCATTATGTTCAAATCTTATCTTTCTACACCGCAATGGTTAGATTTGGCTGTTGTTATGAGAATGTGCTTCATTCATATTGGTTTTTTACTGCTTGAAAGCAAGATGGATTGATCGCATAATTTTCTTATTACTTTTTTTGCATAAGTCTTGCAACAAGTGCAACCCATGTGTTTAGTTGCCACCGCTGAGTTTGTGACCCTGAGGAGACTGCCGGTGATAAGCCTGCAGGAACGTCACAGCAAAAAAAAATTAAAACATTTATAGCTTCCATATAAATAAGGAGCTGCACCGCAGCTACAAAATGAGAGTTTGATAAAAACCATTTCTCAGTGATATGAAATTGATTAATTGTATGATTCACAGGTGTTAATAATTAGAGAGAAACTTGCTGAACTATATGAGTCAGAACAACAATGGTCAAAGGCAGCTCAGATGCTCAGTGGCATTGATCTAGACTCTGGAATGAGGTCTGAGAGTAAGATTCCTTATATTTAACCATAGGAGTTGTTTATCTGCTGGTTATTAAAATGCCACTATCTGACAATCTGTATTTGTTTATAATTGTTCCATCAGGGTTATTGATGATTCATTCAGATTATCAAAGTGTGTCCAAATCGCTCGCTTATATCTCGAGGTATTTGACTTTCGTATGCATGGATAGGATATGTGATGAACTCATTAATAAACAACATTTTGTCACTGGGTTCTGGGTATATTGTTTGCTTTTATGTACTTTTTTTAAAAGCGAAGGCATTTATCAAGCAAGATTGTAGGATATTTAGATGAAAATGAACACATTCATCTATTACATTTTGTTGGCCTAGATGCGTTGTACTTGCCATTATTCTGGGTTGGGGTATACCTGCTTTTATCTGCATGTGCACTTGAGTTTCTTCTAAAAGTAGAGTGAGAAGTGATTTTTTTTTTCTTTTGGTTTTAAGATTTATCCAGAGCTAGATGAAACTGAGTGTTCAAGTTCCAAAATCTGACTTTAGCTCAATGCTAGGTTGAGGGAATTATCTCTCTTATAGGTGCCATAAAACAGTTTGAAATTGCTATTGATGTTTCCTTCTGTTTATATTTGCAGGATGATGATGCAGTTAATGCAGAAGCTTTCATCAATAAAGCATCTTTTTTGGTTAGCAACAGCCAACATGAAGTGTTGAACTTGCAATACAAGGTTCAGATCGTTCTATTGTTTCTGAGGGTAATTTAATACAAGGCTGAAAAGTTTATTGTTTTGTTAAATTGTTTGCTTCTTATTTCTTGTTGTCAGGTGTGTTATGCTAGAATTTTGGATTTAAAGAGGAAGTTTTTGGAAGCAGCACTACGTTACTATGACATATCTCAAATTGAGAAGAGACAAATAGAAGATGAGTAAGTAAAACTAGGTTTTATTTATTGTGAATGTTTGGTACATTTAGTTTTTACTTTGATTCTCTGTGGAATCTTAAGAATATAGCCAAATCTGTTTTTCTAGTTTTGTTGACTCATAGAATGTTATTCAAGCGTTGAATCTATTCCTGTCTCTGCACTACCTGTGCTTGCCCACAGAACAGCATTGAATGGGATAAATTTGATGCCACATTGGCTTTGATTTTCTCTGAACTACCTTTGAATAAATTTTGGGTATGGAAACTTAATTCAGAAGACTATTGACCTCTAATTAATGTTGTACCTGGCATTTTATGCTGTGAATTATCCAACCCCATGTGAAAGTATACTGCTTGAAATATTTTTCATATTTGAATATATCAGTTTGTTTTTTTATGGTTCTTGTCATTGTCTTCAATTTTTAAAATATAAAATTTCATCTTCAACAAGAATTGTCCAAGCGACAAACTTTTCAGATATAAAATTTATCATCTGTAACAAAAATGGTGCCCTTCTACTCTCCAGTTCCCATTTACAAATTGTTGGTGTGTTGAGGCACCGCACTGATACACAGTTGTTTACATTCTTTTGTTGTGTTCATCATAGAACCATTGATGAGGAAGCATTGGAGCAAGCTCTATCTGCTGCTGTGACATGTACTATCTTGGCTGCTGCTGGTCCTCAACGTTCACGTGTTCTTGCTACTTTGTACAAGGTAAACAATCTTAGCGTATTGTCATAATAAATCGATTTGCATTATACTTCTGGAAGATATACTGATGTATGGACATGGTCCAGGATGAACGATGCTCGAAGTTAAAAATTTATCCTATATTACAAAAGGTGCTTTCTCTCTCACACACGCACACACACTCATGCAGCATACTGCACCATTTTCTCTTTTTCAATTTTACTATTTTTCACACTCAATGCCTCAAGTTTTATTAGCAGAAACCTTGTATGAATTTACCAGGTGTATTTAGAGAGAATTTTGAGAAGACCAGAAATTGATGCATTTTCTGAGGAACTCAAAGCACATCAGGTTATAAATGTCTTTTCAACTGTTATTGATGCCACATTCACTTGATGTTATGATCTATAATTGTTGCCCTTTTGCTTTCTAAACAGAAAGCACTTTTGCCAGACAATTTCACTGTACTGGATCGTGCTATGATTGAGCACAATCTTTTGAGTGCTAGCAAACTTTACACAAATATAAGGTTGGAGATGCAATTGTCTTGGATTACCTTTTCCTTCAGGTTTCTTGTAATTTCTGTACTAATTTTTTTTTTTTTTGGTTTTCCACTTTATTTTTCTGTAGCTTTGATGAGTTGGGCACCTTGCTGGGAATTCCTCCACACAAGGTCAGTTTGTCATGATTTGCCAAGGTTCTCATGTAATTAATGTTCTACCCTTTATTCTTAAAGTGTGAGTTCTATCAATGTTTTAGTATACTGATCAAATCAGTTGTGCAGGTATCTTGTCATGCAGTTAGATCTACTGATCAAGTTGTGTGCTGTGTTTTCTTTAAATATTTCCACCTTCTCCCCCTTTGATGTTATGTTTTGAAAGTTGATGGGGAATTCAGTCTTCGTATGCATTTTCATGGTTTTTCCATTTGCTTAGCCCCATCCGTTGTCTGATGTGTCTCAGATGATAAGAGTATGCATAGTGTGCCTATTTAATCTTGTTCTACTTTTCTTTATCTTCAATGCTTTATGATACCTGCTTGTTTGAGTCTTGCTTTGAATATTGAGTCCCTGCTGGTGTTGGCTCTCTCTTTTTATTTTGCTCTTGTTTTTTCCTCAGTATATGCGTTCACAGTATATTTGTGTGACAGCTAAATTCTATTTTTTTTTTTTTTTTGCTTTTCAGGCAGAGAAGATAGCATCGAGAATGATTTACGAGGATAGAATGAGGGGATCGATTGACCAGGTATGAACCATGAAATTCTGATCCTGGCTCTCTAAATTTCAGACTTTTGCAATTATCAAGGATTTCATTGGATTGCATCATAATGAATTTGATATTCAGACTAGATTTAATTTTGAGGGCCACAATGGACTTGGGAACATTTTTGACCAATTACATTATAGTTGAGCTTTCATTGTGACCTGCCCATTCATTTCATCCTTTTTCTCAGCTAGTGGCAACTTGTGTTGCAACATTTAAGATAGACGCTTGTCTAGTTAGCACTGTTTTTATGTTCTTCTGGAACTGCATTGTTAACATCACCTCAAATTTAAACTTAGTCTCGGGGTTGACCTTATTTGCTTTTTTGGGCCTTGGGCTTGCCGTCGATATGTTTCTTTCTGGATATCTGTTTCCTAGCAAATTCAAGTTTGCTCTGCTGAATCCAATATACCTGCCTACACCAGGTGGAAGCAGTCATACATTTTGAAGATGACACTGTAGAGCTGCAGCAATGGGATCAACAGGTGATTCCTAGCCATGATTACAAATTTCATGGGAATTTAACCATTGCTAGATTTCTTTTCAATTTGTTTCATGCACTCGGTATTGCCCTCTGAAGCAGCTCTTATACTTTGCTTGCTGCATAATTTTGCAGATTGTTGGATTGTGTCAAGCACTGAATGATGTCCTCGATAGCATGGCAAAGAAGGGCTTGTCTATTCCTGTCTGATCTGTTTCTTTTTTTTCTTTTTTTTTTTTATAATGGCCAGTTACAAGATTAAGATGGATTACTTAGCTTATATGTGCTCAAAAGCAGAGAAGCCAATTTTCCATGGGTTTCTCATTATTTTTGTGAAGCTAAAATACTTTGGAAGTTTTATCTGCTTGTTTATCGTGTCAATAATCAATATTTTATTGAGCAGCACAACTTACAGCAATTTGGTCATTTATTGTTAATGTTAATTTATTTTTTCCCATCGTACCTTTTCTTGCCAGAGGTATACTGGCTTGTTGGTTACCTGTCTCTGCTTCACCCACACTCGAAACATTGCGCCACAGTGACTTCACTCTTTTTGGTCTCTTAAGATTTTTCTACTCAGATTATTGATTTTTTTTTTTTTTAATTTTAACCTGCTATACTGTGTTGATATAGAATTAGATTTGCTGATTTGTTTGGATTTCTTTTCTATGGAGTTACTATGATGTTAAAATATCATCTTAATATTGGGTTGATATATTGAGTTGATGCTCAATTTTGTAAAAAATAATTCATTTTATTGTTTGTGAAAAATTGAAAATGCAGGGACTAAAATTGACAGAGGTAAAAATACATTTTTTTTTCCCTTCCTTGTAACTGCTTATAGTGCATTTTTTAAAACTTTTTGCTAATATAATTTTTTCTCTTTTTCCCCTCCCTTTAGTTTAAACTTCTATGTTTTAGTCTAGAATTTCAACTTTGTTTATGATTCAGTTCTTGAATTTGATAAATAAAAGAGTTGTAAAAAAGAAGAAGAAAAAAGAAGTTGTCAAAAGAAGAAGAAAAAGTGGAGGATAGAGAAAGTGATTGATTGACTAAATTTTATTAGTAAAAAATGTAAATTTGATATTAATTTGTTTTATTTTTAACGAGAAGAGTTATTATTATGTTTTTCACTTTTTACATTTTTTCAAAAAGTAGATTAAGATTGAGAAAAAAAAATGGAGGTTGAGAAAATAAAAATAGCTTGATTTTGTATGTTTTAACTGATTTTAGAGATATTTTAAGTTGAGAAATTAGTTATTCTCGTTATTTTGAGGTGTTTATTATGTCTTTTGAGATTAAAATAAATTAAAAATATTATTTTAAATTCAAAAACTTTAGCTGTTAGTTTTTTTGTGGTTAAAATTTGGACAAATAAATAACAAGATATTTATTTTTTATTAATAAAAAAATGACATTACAGTTAGTTTTAGAAATAAAAAATTGCTTATGAATATTCAATAAAATAAAATTTTTGTGCTTCAATTTTTTTATGGATTTTTTATATTTAATCATATTAATTTTTTTCTTCTTATAATATATAAAAATATTGAGATATTATTTTAATATATTTTTTTAATTCTTTTTAAGATCATAATGAATTTTTATTTAAAAATAATGTTTACTATATATATATAAAAGTATTTTCTAAGATAATAAATAGATTCATTAATAAGAAAATGAAGTTTAGATTGAGAAATTTTATTTTCCCTTAATAATTTAATTTGTTGTTTTTCATTTAATTAAATAAAAATAAATTCTTAAAAAAATTATTAAACTTGGTGAAATTCATGATTTAAATTACGGATTAAAATAGCTTAGCTTTGTTTAACCGAGGTTAATCTAAAAAATATAAGAAAGATAATTATAAAAATAAATTATTTTAAATGTAAGAAAGCTAAATATTTTTAAATAAAATTATAATATTTTAAGTAAACTAGAAAAGAAAGAGAAAATAAAAATTAATTGAATGATATTTTTTTTTAATATAACATAAAGTAATATAGATGTTTATAAATATGAGTTTTTTTTTTTTCTCTAAAGATCAATTATAAAAATAAACTTATTGATATTAAAAAAAATAATAGAACTTAATGGTCATTTTTTTTTTTCAGAGTTAACTTGTTTGTATTTAAAATAAATATATATAATTTTTTTCATTTAGTTTTATATTTAAAAGAGAAAATCTAAAAAAATAAACACTCCGTTACATAATTAGTCTCATTCTTGCTCTCAAATAATTTTTATTAAGTTTTTTAATTCATATTTTCATTTAAATTGTATATCTTAAAAAAATTGAACGTGAAAAGAATTATTGAATTTATTAATTTAGGCGCGCATGCATGACTTGTACGATCGCGAGAAGGAGACTTTCTCAAAAGTAAATCTGGGAAAGATTGTGAATGAAACGGGGATAAGAACTCTTTCCATTATTAACCTTCTTCAGACTAGCTTACGACACTGAAAGCTCAAAAGGCCTCTGTAATGTCAGATGAACAGTTCAAGGACCAAATCTAAAAAGAATACCAGCACCAGAGAAATTGGAAGTTACAGGAATTTATCTTGCAACTCAATTGACATCATCCACAACTTGATTGTTTACAAACAGATTCTCCCTTCTTATAGGGAAACCTGTAGATTCCAGAGCTGGACCCCTGAATGTTAGCTCCGATGATGCTCTGTAATTCGGATCAATAGAGGAAGGTCTAGTGTTGACATCTGCAGAACCTGGCCTGAAGGAACTGGTTGCTCCCCCAGGATATCGCGGGGGAGAAGGATACCTCCTTGTTGGACCTATCAATCCCCCAGCCCTTAATTCCATCATATCAGCACTTCTTGAAGATGAATCTACATATGACCTGTCTGCGGAGGCCGATGACCCTACTGGAGCTCCAATTGTAGCAGATGCGGAGCTAAAAGGATCGTCAGGCCCCCACGACGTAAGTGCTTCCTTCTTCTTGGCAAAGAATTGCCATGCTCCAAAGAGAAAGAGTACGAAGAACAGCACAGGACTTGTCCATAGCATTGTGTTGAATTCTCCTTTAAATATTGGAAGGTTAGAGCGATACATTCCCACATACCCACTCCCGAGGCCAAGAACAACGATTTTTTCACGGTCGCTGGCAATTAATGGCATCACTCTTCTTCTCTCAATGGGAGCATTTGTCAACTGATAGTTCAAAAATGACGATTTGATCTCATCCAGACCAGCAGAGAAGAGAAGGCGAGGTCCCCCAACCCTAACATAATGCTGAGATGAAACATTGTACACGAAGACCTTCTCTTCATTAACAACAAACAAGTAGCCCTTGATGGATTGTAAAGCAAGGGGTTCCTCCATGTCGAATTTTCTCTTGGATCTGACCCTGCATTTAAAGTTCATTATATCCCCCAACAACAATACTTGAATCAATTCCCCTTCTGATGTAAATCCATATGCTTTAGACCGTTCGGTGGCATCAAAAACATAATACCGAGCAACAGAATGGTCCAAACCTTCACATTCAGATTCTCTGACTTTCATGCTCCTCAAATCCAATGACCCTGCACCACTTTCTGTCAAAAACAAAAGCCTTTGCTTCAAGAATGCAAGTGGTCTACTTGTTGGCATGGCAGAGCCATGAACCGTCCCATTATCCCTAAAAACCCTAATCATCCCTCTAACATCTAATGACAAGATATACCTTGATCTGCCAACATGATGCACTTCCAAGATACTTATAGGCGAACGTTGATCCCAATCCTCATGGAACGCAAACTTACCCACATTTTCCATAGAAAGTGTACTCCACTCTTCTCCATTCGACACATAGTGAAGTTTATGCATCAAAATTGCACCATTCTGATGCCCTGTTACCACAGTACTCTCATTCTTAAAAGCCGATAAATATGAAACCATTGTTGTAATTGGTGAAGAGGACATTGTGTAAAACTCAACCGCTACATCCCCATTCCTCAAAAACACATAAACCCTCCCTCGATCATCACCAACAGCAACATACTTACTAAGCCCCTCGTAATCTCTAAATGGCAAAACATGAATGCACGTTGCATCAGAATCTAGTTTCACAGCAGACACAAATTGAAACCTCTCTGACCACAATGGACTGTACTTGGTAACTGAACCAGTCCTCGCCCTCTCTCCATCTCTAGTGGTCTTAACCTCGAATCCCTCTTCTTCAACTTTTTGAAACAATCTCTTACCATCAAATTTTCCCTGATCAATCCTTTCTGCCCCTTGATTCTGTTCCCTACCAATAGATTTTACTTTTGGTAACTCAGATAATTTAGGCTCTAATCTAGCAACTACCTCACTAAGGTTCCTCACTAGTTGTTCAAGTTTATGTAACAAAACTTCTTGCTGATTAAGCTTAATTCTAGTGTCAGACTCTTGCTCTTGATAACGAGCATGATTGATATCATGCTCCAGCTCTTGTTGGGTTGAGACTGAGCTAGAGTCTGCCAAAATTCTAGATGGAGAACAAGAAATGAAAAGCAAATAAAGGAAAAGGAACAGCTTGCCTTGGTGAGTATTTGCCATTGAAGAAGCTTGAAAAAGTTGTGTTTCAGTGTGTTGCAGTCGACATGTTTTGTACAGTGGAATTGCAGATCTTTGGTGTTTGGATCTAAATATTGCAGGGGAATTTAGCTGGAATCTATGCTAGATTTGTTAAATCTAAGGTGAGAGAAAATAGATATTTTAGATCAGAAAAAAGAAGTTTTTTTTAGGTTCTTGACTTGGGTCTGTACGCTGTTAGGGCAAGGAGCACGGTTTTTCAGGTGAAAGTACTTTGTTCTCATAAGTTCATAACTAGAGTAACAAAGGAAATAACGCAATCAGGTCGGTCTGATTCTAAGCTTCCAACAGCCAATCATAGTTGGACACGTTGATGATTGGCTGAATTTGGGCCTCACTACTTTTTTTAACCCATGCTTCGCCAAGGACGTGATATTTTTTTATATAAAATAATTGTAGAGGTAAGTTTTTGATGTATTTTTATATATAAAAAAGTATTAAATGTAAATTAAAAAGATCATGTGATGATGTATAAATGTAATAAAAAAAAATCAAGAGCTATTACTATATAAAAATTAGTGATTAAAAATAAAAAATATATATTAATTATAACTAAAATAAAACTGAAAAAATAAAAAAAAACAGATATAGATAAAGATATTTAATCTTGCATGACATAATATTTATCCAGTTATATTTATTTATTAAAATTATTTTTTATTTAATCAAATAATATTAAAAATAAACACACATAATAAATTGATTAAATAAAATAAAAGTGAAAAAAAATATTATGCAAGACTACACATATCAAAAATATTTTTTGAAAATAAACATTTTTTATTTTCAAATCTTGTATACAAAAGATAACAAAAAAATATAGATGAATCATAATAATTTTTTTAAAAAAATTAAATTCACACAACACCATAAAAAAACAATTTCTATCCAAAAATGGTTAAATAAAAAAAATAAACAACAGAAGAAGGATATTAATTGAAATATAAACTTTAAAATTATTTTAAAAAATATAAGTAAAAAAAAAACAATATTAGAAAAAAATAATAGTTTAGTTGTTGTGACTTAACTCATCAAACCTCAAACCTATGATCTAGGTCATAAACTCAATTGGGTTCAAAAATTTTTCCCTTTAAATTTATATTCAACCTAAAAAAAAGGGCTTGAAAGAGCCCAAACTTGCAGGCCTGTGGCCCAGCACGTCTGGGCCACTTAAATGAAAAGCCCGTGAGCACTAGTGGGCCTGTGTTTATTTTTACTTTTTAACTTTTTTTAAAGGGGAGTATGATATGTTGTACACCCTTTTTTAAAAAAAATAAGTAGGTGACATATTGCCCACCAAGGTATATGACGTCTCGTCTGCAAGCTCATATTTCGGGCACTACAGTAATGGCTGAAAAATCTAACAATTATTGTTTTGGCAAAAAAAAAAAACTTTAATTTTCAAGCTATTTCAACTTAAAAATACCTTATCAACACCCTTATGACACCCACAAACCATGTCAACAACTCTAAATACCTAAAAAATAATCCAAAAACCCAAAATCAAACCGCTTTTGTTTTGGATTTCTTGGCTCAGATCTAGTTTTCATGCAACATTGAGGCTTTAAACAATCTTCATGAAGCTCCTTTCATCTCATAGAACTCGTGGAAACCAAGAAAACCTATTAAAGTGGCAAAAAATGAAGTTAACAACGACTTTTTATCTCATAGCTGGAATCCAACAACACTCCCTCTCTCCTTTCTCTAACCAAGGTAAAAAAATAATACAAATGAACTTGTATATTAAAATTCATTTTTTAAAATTCAAGGGGACCTAAATTGTATGCATTGCATTATTTTTAAAGGTCGAGAACCTAAGTGTATTTTTCATGCAATCTCTAGAATGTCATTTGTGTTTGACACCCTTTTCATTCAGTCCACTTCCTTTTAATTTCACCATTGACTAAGAATTCAGACTCAGTTGACCTTTAATTAGGATTAAATTGCATAAAATAAAACTTCGAGGACCAAAATGAATTATTAAAAAATACATAGTATGTCCACAATATTTTATGAGTGTGTGGACAATGTCAGTTTAACTGTAAACACCCTGCGATTGTTATATTCTTACTTAATATTACCTAAATTGGTCTTCATTGCTAATATTTGTCCGAACAAGAAGAAAAGACAAGGCTACACATTTAATTGGTAAACATAACCCTAAAATGAATCTAAATATATCATTGTGGTCCCTAAATCCTCCCTTTTCTCCCTATTTGGAACTAGTCGAAGGTGGATGGACAATGATATACTCAGAGATGCTAATTTTACAGAAAACAATTTCCAAATTAAAATAATCTCATTGATAGTTTCTATAAAGTTGAATGATTGAGATTTTCAAGGAATTAATTTCAGGAAATTTTTCCAGTAAGATTATGTATAACCAAGGACACAAAAAAAGGTGAAATCGATGAAGATTAACTTTTTAGAGGAAAGGTTTCACGATTTCCATATTAGGATCTCTTGCTTTATCAATCAAGAGGTGACAAACAATTATCAATGAACACCAGCAATATGCTAAAACACTTCTAATTTCTAAATATAGCAACTCTTTGTTTAGAAGTAAAATGTCCAGTATGGTGTACTATTACCATTTACGATCTATATTCTAACAAAAAAAAGCCTTGTTTTTGTTGTTAGAGGGGAATTAAGAAGAGAAGGGCATATGAGAAATTGATTGTTGACATAGATATTAGATTCAAATGATGTGTATAAATAAAATAAGACTATGATGCTGTGTGTTTTGTTTAAGTGATGTTGCGCGTTTTATTTGCTTGCATTTTAATTAGTTTTTAGGAAGAATATGTTGGAATTCTAAGAATGAGAAACTCTTTGCATATATATTGTTTTCTGTTGTAACAAAGATATCAGGCCATAATTGAGTAATTCTTACAACTTTAGGAATTTCATATATGCTCTCCCCCCCTTCTTCTCTCTCTCTCTTTCTCTTTCTCTCCGTGTCACCTGCACCAATTTTCCATTATTATTTCTTTATGCCATTATTCTATCATTAATTGTAAGCCTAGAAATTTCATTGCTCCAAGTGGTATCTGAGCAAGCATCTTCAGATTCTCAAAATGCCACCTAAGACTAGATCCTAAGATGCAAGGAAGGTAGATGAAGCTGTCAACCAAGAGCACTCCCATAAATATGACCAACTTCAACACCAGCTTGATAATACTAGGGTTGATACCAAAATATGATTTATAGAGCTTAAAGAAGCTATTGATGCTCTTGCTTATCTTATGGAATCAACATTGTAAAAAACTCAACTCTCTACTGGTGAGTTTAGTATTCCTAAGGAAACACAGTACTCAGTTACAGGGGATTCTTTTTCCAAGTTCAACTAGGCCAATAAAGGTACACCTCTTTATTATAAACTACGTAAACCAAAACATGAGTTTCTTATTTTTTAAGGGGAAGATGTTCATAAGTGGATTTATAAATGTAATCAATACTTTGATGTTGAAGAGATTGCTGATCATGAGAAACTTAAGTTGACCTCCTATTATTTGGATGGAATGACTTTGTATCGCCATCAAAATTTTACGAGAAGTTTGGAAGGACAAGTAGTGTCTTGGCAAGAGTATATAGAGGCCATGTGTTATAGATTTTTATTTTTTTGAGGGGGGAGGAATATTATAAAGAAACTTATTGAATTGAAACAAAAGAGTGACTTTGAAACCTCCATCAAGGACTTTGATATCTTTTGGAATATGACTGAGATTTCTGAGAAAAATGCCGTGTGTTTTTCATTGAGGGCTAGAAATAGAGGTTAAAAATTTAGTTAAGATGTTTGAACCAAAATCTTTAAAACATGCTTACATATTAGCTAGGTTACATGATAAAACCCTTACCCACAAACATTACATTCGGGTCTCCTAGTGACGTTAAACCAAACAACATGGTGGCAACTCCTCAATCCCGATGTCTCGTTATGAATCACGTGCACGTGTGACAAGTTTCTTGTTTTGACAATTTTCTTTAATCCTTATTGTATTATGGGCATAACTCTCAGCCAATGCATTTAATGAAAACTCATACTCATTTATTTGATCTTCACCAGCAATCATCTCATTATTATCTTCTTTCTAAGAATTCATCATTTTCTTTATCTACATCATTCATCATATTCAGATTCTTCTTATTGCATTGATGGCTTGGAACAAATTTATCCCCACACTTATAACACTTACCTAACTTCCTTACCTAACTTCCTTCTATATTCGTATAAGGAATCATGCATTTGTTTTCCTCCTATGATCACATCAGTTCTTGTAGTATAAGGAGTATTTGAAAAAAGGTTTACCTAGTGGTCTTCCATTATTAAAAGAAGGAGATGTTCTATTCCTTCTAGTTATGGCCTGATTGGATTCCTCTTGTCATATGGCCTGGTCAAATGCTTTTACTAATACCGTATGTTTCAAAATCTTCAATGTTGGTTTAATGTCATCTTTGAGTCCATTGATAAAGCTTGAGGTGTAGTATGATTATGTAAGTGAAGGGTTCATAATGCTTATTAATGACTTAAGCTCCTCAAATCTTTCATCATACTCCTTTACCCCTCTATTCTATATAAGTTTATTAAACTCCTCAACTACATCTTTTCTACTGCCAAACCTTATACAGATAGATCGAACGAACTCCTCCCAATTAGTAAGATCATGATCTCCTATCAAGAGTCCTTCGGACCACACTTTTGCCTTATCCTCTAAATATAGTGAAATTATTTCCACCCTTTGAGATGAATTGAAGTGAAATGCACTTTGAAGAACTTTCTACAGTTTCTAATCCATCCTCGTGGATTATCTTCATAGAATATGGGTAGTTTTATTTTTGGCAATGTCGTATTATATCCACCCATATGATTCTTAATATTGTTGCCCATAATTTCATCTTGAATGTGATTCTGCTACAGATGAATCACTCTCCAGGTGTTGGTTTAATTCCTGTCATCCTTCTTAGTGTCTTTTCCAGCCATGAATATTTGAATGGTAGCCATAAGGGTATCCATTTGCGCAAATAGTTGTTCATTCCACTTAGCTTGTTCTTGTCATTGTCTCTTGTTGTCAACTATGTAATCTTGCAATTCTGGTTGAAGAACTTGCATTGTTTCATCCAATTGCCTACCATGCTCCTTTGGAGCTCTAACTTTGTTACTTTCCACCATTATATATCCCCCTCTTGATAATTACTGTTGATTCAAGACTCCGACACTAATTTGTTAAAAACTAAATCTTAACAAAGAACTAAAGGTAGAGAATGAGATTCAGAGTCAGAAGAGATGAGAGAAGAAGAAAGAGAATTTTGCAAGTTACAAAAGATTACTTCATTAAGCTTGTTTTCTCATTTTAACTGAATATGTTATATTCTTTTATTCTCATGTGTTAAATTCTTCCATGCATCAACTAAGTACAACAATTTTTCCTGCCATTCTCCTTCCTTTGATATATCTCCTTGATCATTCCTTTCAGCACACGTTACTTTATATTACTGTTGTAACATGTACGTGAATGTCATTGAGGATAATAGCCACATCAAAAGGCTTTACTTCACTCCATTGATAGTTATTATATTAAATATTAAATATTACAACTTTACCATTAAATAAAATAAAATAAAAAAACTAGTCATCACCCTCTTAACCAAACTCTAATCTCCGACAACAAAAAGAAACTCATATTAAATTGAGTTTAGACAATCAATTTGCAGAGGGTAACCAATTATTTTACACTAATAATATTTAAATTATATGCATGACTGATTCAATTAATTTAAGAAATAGAAATGTCAATGGAATGATAAATTTAAAAATCAGTAATTTTATGAAGATAAATTAACTCAATTAAGAATATAAAAACATGTTGTAAGAAATAGATTCGGTCATTTTCCTAAAAAAAAATCCTGCTTGTTGCTCAATAAACCAATGCTGTTTAACAAGAAAACTACAACCCTAGAAACATCAACTGATGCTTTCTAGATGGACCACTGCAAGATTAGGAAAGTATCCTAGATTAGAAAAGTATCCTAATAACAATACCACATCATTTCATCAATAACTTTTTAAATTCTGTTTAAAATTATGATAGTATTTACAATTCAAAATATTTTTTTCATTTAAAAATATATTAAAATAATATTTTTTTATTTTTTAAAAAATATTTTTAATATCAACACATTAAAATAATCCAAAATCATTAAAAAATATATTAATTTAAAAAAAAAATTCAAAATTTTAAAAACACAGATAAAATCATATTTCCAAATGGGCCATTAGTTTCGTTCAATGCTCGGTTCTTCCATGATCCAGAAAGTTCAAGACTTGTCCGATACCTCAGTTACTAACATGCATCGACTCAAGAATACTCTCTTACAAAACTCCATTTCTTCTGACAACATAACCAGCCATGCCTTGGACAAAGGACGCCTGAACTTGCAAGCAAGTTTGGGGTAGGATTCTACGGAGCTAAAAAAACCCACGAGCAACTATCCAAGCATAAACCCCTCAGCATTTCCACAGCTCCCACAAAGGAGACTCAATCTTGCATATCACACCCATGGAAAATATATGCATTCCATGTCACTAACCTCACCATACCCATAATCTTCCGTCCCTCGCAAAAGCTAAACATACATAAGATACAAGATGTTGCAACAAAAGTCACCGCACGCATGTTTCAAAAGAGAGATTTAACAGTTGACAAACGGTGCCACAGAGCTGCCCCTGACCAGGTGATCAGTTCAATTTATAATTATAGACAATATTCAAGGACAAAAATAAGCTTAAAGCAATCATGGGCACAACCAAAGGTGGAGCTGTTTGTCAAAACAACCGGTAAATGTTACAACCAGGAAAGAATACTGATGAAATGCATCACATCTCAAAGTTCCATGTGCTCTCTGCAGTTAATTTTGGCATTTTTGACTCCTCAGCCAAATTGATGGATGCAGAAACCTGGGATAAAGAAGGAACAAAGATTAGAAAATCATTTTTGAATTAAAATACATGAAACTTAGAAGGTTTTGGAATCCTAGAAATGCTTAAAGAGGCTTATCCAGACAGGTCAAGGCACACCACAACCACCGAATAAAATTAAGCAGCTCACAAGCATCAATCTAGCTGAAAGTTATGCAATCACCCATTTTCTGATATCATACGCAATCCCAGACATGTATTACTTCAAGCCATAAAAGTAAAGGTGTTTTTATTGAAAACTCTCAATCCATTGGTTCAGATTTCTCTTCAAATGAACACAATCATGCCAGGGTCTTTTCATGATTGAAAAATGCAAGTAAAATACAACAACTACGCTCTCTGCAAAACCAGAACAAGCTCAGTTATAATTCAATTGAAAACCTAGAGAAAACAAACATGCTTGTGTTACAGAATCAATAAGATGCATCTAGGAGCTACAAAATGGATATACAACATGTGAGGCCATGAACACACTAGAAAAACAGTTCCCATCAATGAACTAGAACCTTTAAAATCCAAAACTGTAATCTTGTCCAGTGTAATGGAGGATCAAATTCTTAAAGCATGTACTAGTTTGCTAAATTTATGCTCAACTCCATTACGAGTCTCATACAGTTACTATCAAATAGAATGAGAACCTGTGGTAAACTCAACTAGTGCTGTTTTCTATTTCTTGATTTTCCTGATTTAATTTGTTAATTTAGAACCAAAATCCAGCAACTAGCCAAAAAGCATACAAGTGACAATCATGTGTTTACCTTGAAATTCACATTCAGCTTTGAATTCCTTGACCACTCCAGGCCCAGATTCTTGCTTGACGTTTGATACACAGCCCTGAACACATCATCACCATAAACCTTTCGAGATCCAGCAAAATCCCATGAATTCTTTGCAAAATCATAACATTGCTCGAACGAAGTCAGTCCTCCATGCACATAGGTATACTTCAACTTGCAATTCTCTGTACCGAGCATATAATTAGCAGATATCTTGTTCGCTGAATCAACCACAAGAGTCCCATCCAAAATAGTCCGGTTATCCCCTCTACAATGAATGTATGTCAAATTCAAGGGCTTGTCCACAACCTTAACTGAGTTCATAAACTGAAACCTAAAATCCTGCAACACAAGACCAAGTGAAAATCAAGTCAATGCTAGTTACTAAATTCTACTAAAATTCAAGTTTTCTTTAAATTTCCTTAATTTCACAGCTACAGGGGAAAAAATGTTACAAATTAGCAACAGAAGCCCTAGACTCTAAAAAAAACCCTTGAATTAGAAATTCAAAAATCCTTATCCCTCTTTGGCTACTGATGAATCAATCAGGAAACAAACCAAAATGAAGCCAAACTTGAAGTAATACAATAGTCTTTTCAATTCAAGTTTCCTACAAAATTAACAGCCACATAAAAGACTTCAACCGAATATAAAAGCAAAGAGGAGTTACCTTTTTCGGAACGTTGTAGTCAATTATGAAGAAGCCAGGTTTCTCGACAGCTAAAGCCAGGCCGTTTAAGCTAGGGCCGTTGACGACTGTGGCGTCAGTTATGGAAGCCCGGAGCTTAACATCGCCGGCGTTGAAGGCGACAGTAGCAGCGGTGCTGCTTTTGTCATTATCATACTTGCCCTTTAAAGACGCCTTCATTTCGTGAAAAACGAGAAAGACAAGGAGAGAGGATTATAGGTGCCTCCAATTTAAACCGGTCGTTGGTAAGGATCTGAAGGCGCAGCGATGAATCATTATTTTGTTAATTTTTAATTTTTTTATATAAAAAATTAATATTTTTTCACAAAAAAAAATTTAATATATATTTTTTACATATTATTTAGATGTAAAAAATAAATTAAAAAATTATTTTAATATATTTTTTTAAAAATAATATTTACTACTGTTAAAGCACCTCTGTAGCGTTGTAAGCTAGATTATTTTAAAATTATAAATTCATATGAAATAAAAGTATTTTCTTTTTATCACTCTAATTTTTATTTTTTAAATATATTTTATTTACTTTTTATTAATTATATTGTTTTATTATTAAATGTTTCTTGATATATAGTATTATAATATATTTAATTTATTTTGTATAATTAAAGAGATTAATTGATGTTTTCAAATTCATTCATCACTTAAAATTTTATTTTTATTATATTATTTTTCAATATTTAAATGAAATAAAAGGAAAAAAAAAGTAGATAAGATAAAGATTGATGAGAAAAAAGATTTTTTTGAAAATACTACCAATTACCATGGTAAACGTGAAAAGACTATTAATTATTTTTAATGCTACGTGGATTAATTAACTGTTTATAAACACAGATTATATTATAATTAAATTGATTATTTTATACACTAAAAACTCATTAGACCATGTTAGCTAAAAAATTATATATATATATATATATATATATATATATATATATATATATATATATATATATATATATATAGACACACACACACATGTAATAGCTAAAAAGGATTATTATTATTATTATTATTATTATTTTACCATGCGCATCGTTGCTCCTAAAATGGCTTCCTATTTAGACTTTGTGAATAGTACTCACCACATATATTGAAAAGCTCTCTTGCTTTGGCAGCAAAAGCAAGACGCAATAGCCAGCCAAGCTAGACATCTCGACGACCAGCCACACCTCAACATCCTCCATATCCACGACCAGCCACACATTAACCACTATGACATCCATCACTCTCTAGCCACACATCTACAACCTTCATCCACACCTCAAACAACACCAACTAAGCCTTCTCTTTCGCATTTTTGTATTTTGGGTTGACAATTTTATCTGTAATTGTTGGATACTGATTTAAACCGATCTAAATGGCTAAAATTTTTTTTTTCCAATTAAATTTAGGCTGGATTCAAGTAATAACTAAAGTAAAAGAATCAAATTTAAATACAACAGGGGTAAAACCTTGTCCGACCCAAATCTCTACCCCAAACCCTACTTGAACTACAACAATAACTTTAAAGTTTGAAATAATGCAATTGTGTCAAGCTATATATATATATATATATATATATATATATATATATATATATATATATATATATATATATATATATAGAGGGTTATCACACGTCCCCTCTCCATCCGACTTCCTTTCTCAAACACCTCACTCTTTTTCTCTTATTCTCTTCTTTAATCTCCTTATTTCCTTTAGGCTATCGACGAGTCACCCATCCACGGATTAGTTGAGAATAATTTTATTGAGTGGTGACAAAGAAAGTGGTGTTCAAGTTCTTTTTCTTCTTTGTGTTTATTGTCCCGGTCTCAAAATCTCTCAAGCGGTAAGATTACGTGTGTGTTTAGCTTGAAGGTGTGGTTGATTTTCTTAAAAGATATATAACCCTTTTAAAGCACAAATCACACCTTATAAAATTTTTAAAAAAAAACACATACTTTTATATGGATCTCATCAAAATAAATCACCACATCTCCCAACCAAATATACCTTAGTTATCCTGTGTCTAAAAAATATTACTCGTCCTTTGACTTGAAAAAAAAAAAAGGAGAAAAAACTATACTGTCATATCCTACGAATTAGTACAAAAATTATTGTTTCTTATTTATTATGTCATGGGTCTATTCCCCTTACCTATTAACCTGGACAGATAGAAAAGCTAAAGTTAGCTATGTTTTCTTCACAAGTAAAGTCTTACAGATGCTAGAAAAAGTGCAATTTGAACTTTAAGAACTTGTTAATTGCTACTTGAGTTGTTGTTTTATAATTAAAAAAAATTCAAAAGTCCTAGCTTTTGTTGTGGTACTGACTTTAAGTTTGATATTTGCAGCGTTCTCACACAAATCAGAGTTTGAAATAATAGAATTTTGTATTTTATAATTTTTATTAAAAGATTTGAACATGACACAAAAGGGTGGGTAGGGTGGTGACTCTCATTCTATGCCAACAGAATGTTGGGATAACACATGTTTGAGTTTGGGTCGATTTGGTTCGGGTATGTATACCCGATGGATACTCAAAACCTGATAAGATTAGATATTATTTATATCTTATTAGGTTCATGTTTGGGTATGGATATAACAAAACTAGACACTTGGATATCTATTATCATCGCTATTCACACTCTCGACCTATACAACCACCAACCAATCTTTTTAATGTTTTTTTTTAGTTTTATGATGGTGGCTTAGGAGTGCAGCTTGAGTAGTTTTACTTTTGGAAAAAAAAAGAAAAATAAAAGGTATATGGTGAGATGACCAGATCAAAAATATGGTGAAAAGTTTCTTGCATGCTCATTTTATCTTTATAAATAATGACAGATAGTTTTGTTTGCTATGCCATATTCAAATCTTTAGAGATGTAATTTTAATAATCCAAATTGTTTGTTTACTTGATCAGAAAGGACTTTCAAAGTCATATAATATGGGTCATGTTTTTTGTTATGAAAAAAAAAAGATTCATAGGCTCAAAAGTATTTCAAGGTTTCTAGACTTAAAATCACTACTCTTAATTCATTGGGTTTTTTCATTGTGCTTCTTTGCTTTGCCCATTTTGATTGCTTTGGTGAAGCATCTTAATTTTGTTTTGACCTTGCTTCGATCCCTTTTTTTTTATTGCGCTAAAAATTCTATTTGCCCTCTAGTGTGGGGTATGATCCTAGTCAGAACCGATCTTGATCTTTGGAATTTTCATATGCCCTTCAAGTATGGAGTGTGATCCTAGTTAGAGTTTTTATGAAACAAAAAACTTATTTAGGCTCAAAAGGGGACTACAAGGGATATGTTTCAGAATATAAGAGAAAAACAAAGATGACCGTTTTTCTTTTCAATCACGAACGATCAGAACTGATAAATCTATCCTTATCCAAAGTAATGGTTTGGAATAAGATTTCAAATTGACAGTAGGTGAATCCTACTTTCTGAAATTATACATATAGCTGAAGTGCAATTCAAGATATATGATATAAACAAACTCTTGTTACCTCGATGTGAGAATTGTTTGAACAAAATGTCAAGATATCTTTTAAAATAAACATCATATCACTTTTCTTTGGAAACCAAAATTGGTCAAAAGTCTGAAGCTCTTTAGGAAAGGGTTTTCTCAAAAACATTACAAGTCAATGAGATCATGGAAGTTTTTTTTTTTAAAAGAAGAGAGTGTATGCTAAGAGAATTAGTGGTCAAATTTTATTTTATTGATGAGAACGAGCTACACAAAGTATTTCTTTACAGAATCTGAATTCATAGGCCTATACATCTTCTCCATCCATGTTGGTTAGTGTAATGACTTGAAATTTCCATGTAACTTTCATGTTTCTAATCATCATATCTGAGTATAATGGGGTAATTTTTTTTTTTAGCAATCTGTCTAAGAATACATCTCATTATTGATTCTTTGGTTTGTCAAATTTACAGCAACATTTCCCCTATTAAGTATACATTTCCTCAGTTCTTTTCTTATCCTCTTGAGTAACACAATATCAAAAAACTCTATTACATATACATGATAACCTTCAACTACCCACTAGTTCAATTGTTTCTCCATTTAATTCTTTCTTACAATTCATCTTATATTCTTTTCATTTTCCATTTACATAAAACATATGTGTGATGGATACCAACACACACACACATAATAAAAGAGATGCAATAACCAAATGCTAAAAATACAATCATATCATTTAGTACATTTCAAGGTGAAGTTATTAACACAATTTTAAGTATTCATAGTACATAAAAAAAAGTACCTAATAAAATTATAGATAGTGAAACGACACAATCAATGTAAGCCACTTTATGATATAGACCTGCAACATATATAACATTAATAAAGTTATTAGTCGTCAAGAAGACTTATGCTCATGATTGTTTTTATGAGGGAAATAAATCATTATGTCTATTAGCACTTTTAACAATCTTGCTCAAAACATTCAACTTAAGTTCAATAATACCTCAACTTATATGACAATACTCGTGCTCATCATTGCAACTGAAATAACATTACAAATTTAACATTTAGACATAAAATACATGTACGTGGTTTTTCATAAGGAAGAAGAACAATACGCGTATCCATAATTCTTTTAGCATCGATAACATTCATATACATATTGAATTACGCATTGGTTGTTATGCGTCTAAGTTCATATTTGTCACTTTCGACATTGCCTTTACAATGAATTACATAATACATTCAAATCTAAGATTGTTGACTATACATCACCACATAGCAACTCATTTTCTTAATTTTTAATTCCCCAATCAATAATTAATATTTAATTTCCTTAGTTACTGATTTTCTTAGGTACAATCCTTGAAGTAACCACACACGTATTAACCTTATGTTTACTCATTATCATCACCGCTTAACATAATTTGCTTATAACATTATCATATTTTCTATTTTTTAGGTATCATAACCATTCGTTACATTATCACCCCATTAACATTTGCTTTGACTTAATAGCACATCAAACGGTATCATGTTTTAAGTTGCAAATCAACCCCCTTATCATAGACATTTTTAAGCATCAGTTAATGGTCTTATATAATGGTTTCTATTATATAATTGAGGATAGTTTCAATGGTTTCCATTATTTGGAAACAACACCACCATGGTTTCTACTCATTGGAAACAACAACACAATGGTCTCTATTCAAAACAAAGACAACCACATGAATTCCTTTTTTTGTTAGGAACAACTAGGAAGTAACTTTTGTTGCCCATGATTTAATTTAAAGGACTTGTCAACTTAAATAGAAGCATAGGGACATGAAAACCTACATCATCATCTTATAATTAACCAAATTGTACTTTGCTTCCTTGGAGAATGTTTTTTTAGCAACTAAACATCAAAAGTTTCCATATTCATGGATATCGGTAATTAATCGTCAACTATCAATTTATATCATATCCTTAGTCACTGATATTGTGGTCATTAAGTATCGTTCATTTCTTATCCTTAGTCACCGATACTGCGGCCACTAAGTATCATTCATATCTCATCCTTAGTCACCAATTCTATGGCCACTAAATATAATTTGGTCATCCCCTCGTGGTTGCCAATAATTCTAGTAAACTCATTTGATTGCCAACAAATTCGGCTTTTAAAATCTTCCTACCGAGTCTATCTTTAATATTTTACTCCACATCTTCATACAACCTTAGGCTGCATTATTTTATTTGAGCTATGTTCAACAAATAACTAATGACATGTATTATGGTTTAAGAATCCTTGTACATATAGAATTCTTCCATGCACAAACTATTCATTCCTAACTATGATCAATTTTATATATGGTTCTTTAAACATTAATTTTGGATTCTGAATAACACATCATACTCTTTATTTCATCATATTAGTAAACGCTTTCAAATGAGATGATTCATGACATTCATTACTGGTAATCCTAGTCAACCTCATCTTTTACTCTCAGCTATCCAACATGGATATCGTTAGCCAAATCTAATCTTCAATGTTTATTCTCGGCTATCTAACATGGATCTCATTAGCCAAAGTTAATCTCATCATTTATTCTTGGCTATCCAACATGGATACCATTAGCCAAAGCTACTCTCATAATTCATATTCGGCTATCCAACATGGATACCATTAGCCGAAGCTAATCTCGTCAATGAATCTCGGTTATCCAATATAGATACCATTAGCCGAAACTAATCTCATCATTTAATCTTGGTTATCCAATATGGATGCTATTAGCCGAAACTAATCTCATTAATGAATCTCAGTTATCCAATATGAATATGATTAGTTGAAGCTAATCACATCATCTAATCCTGGTTATCTAATATAGATACCATTAGCTGAAGCTAATCACATCGTTTAGTCTTAGTTATCCAATATGGATATCATTAGCTAAAGCTAATCACATCATTATTCATTGTGTTTCATAAGCAATTTTTAATCGATTAAAATCAGGTAGCAATATTATGTATAAATACTTTAAGGATTTAATAATAATTAGTTAAAGGTGGAAACCACCTACCTGCCCCTCCCGTAATGTGTCCTTGCTCGATTGAAGATTCGATCCTGGTCACGCCTCCTAATACACAAAATGACCATTACTCATTATATTTTTATTTAGGTAATGTCAAAGACCATTTCCACATATATACCAGAACACACATACATTCATTCAAACATCTCTCATATTTGTATAATTGTACAGTGATAATATTGTAACAAGACATTCGTCTCTAATTTTAATGAAGGTCATCTATAAAGATTATATCATTATGACATTGAAAATCATCAATGAAAAACTAAGTCATCTTGACACTGAAAATCATCAACGAAAACCAAGTCATTTTAACATTGAAAATCATTAATGAAAACTAAGTCATTCTAACATTTCTTTTCCCTAAATTCACGCATATAGTCAATACCAAGTTTTCCTTTTAAAGACTATACTTTAACCTAGTTTTGAATAGACTACAACCAAATTCACTTCCAAAGTTTATGAAGCAAAGGAAACATGTAATGTTTCTAATCCATGACAATATCACGTATTCATCAAACATTGTTAAAGAGGAACCATCACTCATTACTATCTTCATGAGGGTCTTTCTATGCTATCATCTCTTAAGGTGGTCGAAGCCTATGCCATTCGCCTAACAAGCATATCTTTGTGTTCTTCATGTAGCAACATCAAATTCTCATTCATTATCGTGTGGCATAAGGTGTTCTATGCATTCCAATTACAAAGTACTATTAAACATGTTCAAAGATCATATTGTTTTTCATAACCTCATCAAGTTCATCACAATGTTGTCAAGTAGTACACAATCAAGCAACATGTACATTCTTAAGGATTCTCCCATCTAAATTTTTATAGGCCAAAACATGGGTATTATCATTAAGTGTTTATTTCATCAATTGTTACTACATCATTCCAAGTGTGAAAACCTTTAATCAACAATAGATTCCAAGTAAAGATTAGAGCTTGATTAGTCCTAGCAGGTTTAGTCCACCCAACCCTGAACATAGTTTGGTGTTTTAATTGTAACTAAAGTTTCAGAACTCTTTTTTTAGCATGATTTGTCTCAATGAAAAGCTAACACATAGGGCTACAACTTTCATGCAGGACACAACACCTATTTTTTCTATCTACATGTCTAAACTCACTCGTTGCAGTAGCATAAGAAATTTATTCAGTACTATGTTAGTCTGGACATTTACTCAGTGTGTTTCTCGTATCTGGAGTTATACAGCTCCAAATATATTGAGACTAGCCCAGCACTATGTTAGTCTGGACCCTTACTCAATGTGTTTCTCATATCTGGAGTTATACAACTCCAAATATATTGAGACTAGCTCTATTTGAAAGATAACATTCATATATATAATGTTTATAGAGACACTAGCTCCAAATTACATCGTTGTAAGGCTCAAAATCAACAATTACAGTAGCACCCAAAACCTGTCCTGTACAATGTTGGTCTGGACCTTTACTCTGTTTGTTTCTCATATATAGAGTTATATAACTCCAAATAAGTCAAGACTAGTTTAATTTAAAAGATAATACCCATACCTATAATTTTTATATAGATACTAGCTCCAAATTACATCGTTGTAAGGCTCAAAATTAACAATTACAGTAGCATCCAAAATCTGTTTAGTACTATATCGATCTAGACCTTTACTCAATGTTTTTCTCATAGTTGGAGTTATACAACTCCAGATAAGTCAAGACTAGTTCCATTTAAAAGATAACATCCTTACCTACAACTTTATAAAAACACCATCTCTAAATTACATGAGAGATAAATTTAACAAGCACACTAAGTGTTTTCATGCATCACAACATCCATTATCATTATTCCATATTCAAAGAAACTCTCATTTTCTACACATTTTCAAGAACTGTAAAATCACAGCATTAGGGTTTTTTCAATTATCATTTACTAACTATGAAATAAAGGAGGAAAATTAAGGAAGAACACTTTTATCAATAATTTCGAGTTCAAATTGAAGAGTTCTTGCTAATTTCTTCTTCAATTGTTCTTCCTCTTCATCACCTATACTTATCCCTCGAGTTCCTCTTATCCAACCAAGCTACCTAATTTCAGCCTAAATGTGGTTCTCTCCTCACAAACGTATTTGCAAGCTTCAATCTCATAATTTGGGAAGATTTCTCAACTGATTTTTGAAAAGAGGCAAGAGAAAAGCCTCTTCCTCTCTTTTTAGATATTGTTCCACGTGAACACTAGCAATAAGTATAGTTACATTAGGTTTTATGGGTCAATTATTATTATACGCCAACTTATTCCCCCTATATTTCAGTTTATTGCACTGACATGACACTGTATCTTCATGTTCAGGACCTTCCTAAACTCCGATCGACCTCAAACTTTAACCTAAGGTAAAAAAAAATGTCTTAAGATCTCACGTAAAATTTCAGTCTGATCCAACAGTTGGATTGGGAGATACATTCAATATTGTAAAACTAGACAGTTGAAAATTTCACACAAAAAATCTAATTTTCACATACCATATAATTTACTTAAATCATCTTGGGTCTTAGAATAATTCTTTGCAGATTCCTATTCATAATTATCATAAAAAATTTCTATGAGTTTCTTACCACTTTCAGTTCTATTAGTGCAATTATGTGCGGGGGGGATTATACTAAAATTCGACATTTCTTACGCAAAGGATCATGCATTGATTTATTTGACATTTCCTTCTATTTTACATATAATATCACCCAATTTACAAAACTTCCTCTAAATTATTATTTTTACCTGGTCAACGAGTTTTCATGATTTATCATTAAATAATATTTTGTATACTATTTTATTACTTTAGCTTCTCTAAATTTTAAATTAATCTTCCAGAAATGTTCATCCTAATTCATAAGATTTTCTCTCTAATTTATCATTTTTCAATTAATAGTTACCCTATTTAACCTAGATTATCTATTTTTGATCGAGGGTTTACATTAGGATCAGAGCTCCTCCTGAAAATTTTCTTTACTATGTAAAGGCCTTCATAGTTTGGTGCCCACTTGCCATGATCTTCGTTAGGCAATAGGAGAACTTTTCTTAACACCAGACCACCTTCTCTAAATGTTATTGGCTGAACTTTCTTTTCATGAATTTTGGCCATTTTTTTTGGTACAGCTAGTGATGGCAAATTGCTGCTAGTCTCTTCTCACTGATCATGTTTAACTACTCGTATCTTATCCTTGCCCAATCAAGTTCTTCTAGATTGGGCTCCATCAATACTCTTAACGACGAGATTTCCACTTCTCGGGGAATAACCGCCTCCATTCCATATACCAGCAAATAAGGTGTAACACCAGTTGATGTTCTTACTGTTATTTTATATGTGTGGAGAGTATAAGAAAGCCAATCATGCTAGTATCTATAAGAGACCACCATTTTATGGATAATCCTCTTTATGTTTTTGTTGGCGACCTCTACAACTCCATTCATCTTTGGCATATACAAGGATGAATTCAGATGCTTGATCTTCCATTTAACACGTAAGTCAACAATTGTTTTGCCGTTGAAATTCTGAGCATTGTCCGTGACTATTCTTTCAAGCAGCCTATATCGATAAATTAACACTTTCTCAATAAACCTTTTAACAACCTTCTGATTCATATACGCGTATGAGCATGCTTCAATCTATTTAGTAAACTAATCAATTGCTAATAAAATGAATTTGTGTCCATTGCTGGCTTTCAGATTAATAGTTCCAATAACATCTATTCCCCCACATTGAAAATAGCCAAAGTGACACTATATTGAATAGAGGAACTGGTGGTGCATTAATCTTATCTCCATGCACTTGGCATTTATGGCAGTTTCTCATGTAATCTATGCAATCTTTTTCCAGGGTCATCTAAAAATATCCAACTCTCTGGATCTGTCTAGCCATCATATGTCCATTTACATGCGTACACATATCCCTTCATATATTTCATGCAATGTTTTCCTTGCTTTGTTTTCGCTCAGACATCTTAGAAGAGTCCCATCAAATGATCTCTTATATAAAACCTCTTCATCCAGGTAGTAATCCATGGTCATTCTTCGTAATGTCTTCTGATCTGATTTGGATGCCTTCTTAGGATACTTTCGATACTGAACAAATTTCTTCACATCGAAATACCAAGGCTTCTCATTTGACTTTTCCTCTATTGAGCAGCAGTAAGGAGGGGAATTTATGATTCTTATGCATACTGGTTGTACTCGATCCCTGTAATCAATCTGAGCCATGGAGGACAAAGTTGCTAGAGCATCAATAAATTGGTTTTTTTGCCTTCCCAAATGTGTAAATTATATCTCATTAAAGTCTTTTACTAATTTGGAAAGGTATTCTTAATAGGGCCTCAACTTTTCATCCTTAGTTTGTCATTCTCCTTTTACTAGATAAATTATCAACATTGAGTCTCTATATACATTTAACTTCTTTATTTTCATCTTTGTAGGTGCTTCTAAGCTATGAGTGCATGCTTCATATTTAGCTATATTATTAGTACAATCAAATTGCAGTTTGATGGAAATGGGGTATTGTCTATCATCTGGGAAAATTATGACCGCTTCTGCTCCATTACCGTACATGTTCACGGCTCCATCAAAGTACATTATCCACCAATCATCCCCTTTTTCATTCTCGATTGCCTGGACATCTTTATATAGAAAGTCAAAGTTCAAAGGTTCAGATTCCTCAATGACATTGTCAGCTAAATGATCAGTAATGACGCTTCCTTTTATAGCCTTTCTAGTCATATAGATTATATCGTCCTCTAACAATAAAACTTGTCATCTTACGATTTGACTAGACAAGTACAGTTTCTCAGATATGTACTTCAGGAGATCTATTATGGAGATGACCATGTGGTGAAGTACAACATATACTGCATAATCTCTTAGCGCCTCATGTCAATCCATAACATAATTTCTCAGCCATATTATAACGTGTTTTTACAACCTATGAACTTCTTGCTAGTGTAGTAAATGGCTTGTTTTTTTCTCCTTGTTTCATCATGTTGCCCTAGTACAAAGCCCATGGCTACTTCACTGACAGTCAAGTGTAGTATCAGGGATTTCCCAGGAATTGGTGGCATTAGGAGAGGTGGGTTCACAAGGTATTACTTGATCTTATCAAAAGCTTCTTGACAATCTTCATTCCAAATCTCGGGGTTATTCTTTCTTAACAACCTAAAGATTAGTTCACATATTGTAGTTAGCTAAGAGATGAAACGAACTATATAGTTTGACCTCCCTAAAACCCCCCCATTTCTTTCTCAGTCTGATGCACTAGCATTTCTTGGATGACTTTGGCTTTGTCCGGGTCTACCTTGATTCCTTCATTACATACCATAAATCCCAGCAATTTCCTAGACTTAACTCCAAATATGCATTTGGTTGGATTTAGTTTTAATTGATACCTACTCAACCTCTCAAACAACTTTCTCAATGTTTACACATGATCGATGTATACTTCAATCTCTTTATGCATCATATCATGAAAGAGAGTCATCATTGCTCATTGATATATGACTCCTGCATTTTTAAACCTAAATGTCATTACTTTATAATAGAAAATCCCTCAAGGGTAACAAAAATGGTATTTTCTTTATCTTCTTCGACCATTTTGATCTAATTATAACCTGAGAAACCATCCATGAAGGAGTAAGTAAATTTCTTAGCAGCACTGTCTACAAGCATATCGATGTAAGAGAGGAGTGGAAAATCATCTTTCGGGCTAACTCCATAAAATTCCCTAAAATCCACACATACTCAGATTTTATTACCTTTCATAGGTATTGCCGCTATGTTTGATACCCACTAAGGGTATTTGACCACTTCTAGAAAACATATGTCTCATTTCTTCCTCACTTCTTCTTTTACTTTGATTAGAATATCTGACCTCATTCTTCTCAGTTTCTGCTTTACTGGTTTGCACTCTCCTATTAGAAAGAGCATGTGCACCACAATACTTGTATCCAAACCAAACATATCAGCATATGTCTAAGCAAATACATAGGAGAATTCCCTCAAAAGAGATATTATATCATCTCTCTCATTGGTTGTAATCTATACTCCAATTTTCAATTCCTTTTTCTCATGCTCAGAACCTACATTCACCGTTTCTAGCTTTTCTTCAACAAGGTTTAAGGCTTTTTTGGGTTGTTTAACTATCTCGGTGAATTATGTTATGTCTTTTTCTTCAAACTCTTCTTTATCCATAGCAATCGTGTATTTATCAAAATTTAGACAATTATTCATAATACGATGATCTTGCATGTTCATTGATGTTTCGCTTTCAGATGACCTGAAAGCAAAATGGGTTTCATATAAGTGGATGAAATTTAGTAAGCCAAGGCAAAAAATGGAAGAAGAAAAATGCATGATCTCACTAACACTGAAAGAGTGACTCAAATATAGACACCCCTAACTACTATCTTGAGCCATAATTATCAGCTGGGTAAGGACACATAAAGGAAAAAGACTTATGAAAAGCGTAAAAACTAAACACATCAATTGTAAGCATCCTTAGATGAATTACTTTTTTATGACAACTGGGATGTCTCGAGGTTCCCAATTATCCAAGTCTTCTCCTTCAACGAGCTTCCTTACAAAACTTTCTGTCGGGGTGTTCTTAGGTGTGTTGATCATTAGCCGGGGTAAGAAAAGCTCGAAGGGACTCTCTGATTTTTTCATCCTCTTCCAAACAGTTGATTGTAGCATTGGCCAAATTTTCCTCCAAGTTTTCCAATCCTTATCCTGCCCTCCTCATATATGCGGGTTGTGGAAAGGTTTCATGAAGATGTAGGATCTTCAAATCTTCCTCATTGGTCTCCCTCCCTATAATTCAGGTCATTCTTCTTTCTTTCTGAATTCTTACTGACTTTGCATAGTCTTTCTTCAAAGGCATGAATCCTAACCCAAATCTTTTATCAGTAGCTATTAGCTTTCTTATGTTTATCTTCTCGAGCATACCCTTGATTGGGTTGCAGCAAAAGAGGAGTCTATGCTTCGGGAAGCATTTTGTAGCTATGATTACAGCTTCTAAAAGCTTTGGAGTATTATGTATCATGTTTTTAGGGACTCACTCAACGTTTACAGCTTCAAAAGCATGTAGGTTACCATCTATAGTATTTTTAGCCTTAATATATGAAACTGCCACATTCTTCGTAATCGACATAACCTCTTCAGACCTTATGGTTACCAGCTTACCGTTAATAATAAACTTGATTCTCTAATGTAGGGAGGATGCCACTGCACGAGCTGCATGTATCCGAGGTCTCCCTAGTAACATGTTGTAGGAAGGGTGGATGTCTATGACTTGTAAGGTTACCATGAACAATTATGGTTCGATAACCAAATCCACTTCAATACTTCTATTGATGGGCCTTAGTATTCCATCATATGCTCTTACAATCATGGTGCTGGACTTTATGTGAGAACTATCAATGGGCATATAATCTATTACGTGTTTTGACAACACGTTCAGAGCTGACCCATTATCTACAAGCACCTTGGCAACAACACAATCTTTACATTTTACTGTGATATACAATGACTTGTTGTGCCCTTTCCCTTTAGGATCAAGTTCATCTTCGGTGAAATATAAGTAGTTGGTTGATTGTATTCTCCCTATTGAATGCTCCATGAAGTCTAGTGTTATGTCTTAGGGGATATAAACTTCATTAAAGACTTTTTGGAGTGTATTTCGATGTAATTCTGAGCTCAAGGTTAAAGACATTAGGGAAATTCTAGTTGGTGTCTTTTTCAGCTAATCTATAATACTATACTCAATATGTTTCATCAATTTTAAAAACTCTATAGCTTCCTCCTTGCCTACTAGTCTATTGACCTCATAGGTCCTAGTTAGGTATGCCACATCTTTCCCTTTGGCTTTCCACTGGTTTTCCAATTCTTCAAGAGTAAAGCATCTCTCACTTCTAGTCAAACCTATGATTTCAGCATGGAAAACAAGTGCATGAACCATCGTGAGATGGGTTTGATCATAGTTATAAGGCAAAGAATTATATTTTCCACTTCTATTCCCAATTGACTTGGTCAAAATCAATCTTGGTGGCCCCTTTTCCATCGGCTGATATCTACATGCTTGCCCAGTCATTATTCCTTTTTCCATCTCCTCTTCGAGATCATCAATTCCTAACAATCCTCATGCATTAAACTTTTCACCTTAGTGTAAAATATCTTGCAATAACCAATGTCATACCCATTATGCTGGTGGTAGTATAAGTAGAAACCACCGCTGTTATTTGCAGCTTGTTCTTATGATGGTGTTTTGAGAGTTGGCTTGAACACCTGATATAAATCATTCATAGCTATCTTCATTGTTTTTGCTCTTTTCTTTCCTGTCTCTATGGCATTGACACTCCCATTTTTAGAGGCATTGTTAGGAAGGGGATTTGAATTCATATTAGGTGCATCGTCAAAGGTAATCCATCCGACTTTGATAAGCTAAAGTACTTTCCTTTTAAAAGTGAGGCATGTTTCAATGTTATATCCTAGGGCATCAACATGATATTCATATTTTAACTAAAGTTTGTACCGATAGGGAAATGGTGGTTGCATGGCTAAAGCAGGGAGGGGTGCTACTTGGCCGATGTTGAGGAGACATTGATACATCTCTTTTAGGGAAATGGGGAATGGAGGAAGTTGTTCCTCATCTTCCTCAAGGTGGTTCACCTCCGTCTCTATTTTCCTTCTAGTGAATCCTTTCTTTTCATTTAGATTCATTATTCTTCCAGCTCTAATGGCTTGCTTGATTCGTTCAACCACAATGTGAAGTGTTGGGCTGGGGCACCTACTAGATGGTCGAAGAAAGATGCTTTGAACATATTAAAAAATAAATTGGTCACATTTTTTTCCATTAACAGGGGCTTGACCTGAGCAACCTTTTCTCTCCACTTTTAGGCATGCTCTCGGACTGTCTCTTTGCTTCCTTTCCTTTCTCCATTATTAAAAGACTTGACCTGTCTAAAGCTATATCTATATTGAATTTATACTTTTTCACAAATGCTCCTACCAAATCTTTCCATCCATGGATTTAAATATTATTAAGCTTTATGTACCAAACTAGCGTCGCATCACTGAGGCTATCCTGGAAAAAGTGGACAAATAGTTTTTCATCGTTTACTACCTGAGCCATTTTGTTGCAGTAAGCCTTTAGGTGATTCAAAAGTCTTTTGGAACCATGACATTCGATACTAAGCATATTTCAGCTGCCTTTACAAGGTCATACAGATTAAATCCTTCAATCATTTTCATCCTTTCTTCCAATTCTATCCATTTATCATAAGCTCTATCAGTAGGACTTTCCTTTGGAGTTTCCTCCCCAATGATATTTACTATAAATGGTAGTCTTATGGGGCTGATAGGTGGGATATTAAGGAAACATGTGAACTGGTTTTCTGAAGATATCCTAATAGGGCCTAAATTTTGAAAGGGAGTAGTAACTGCTGGAAGAGGGGTCATTATAGTTTGAGTAACTAGGGCTTCTGTTGATCTTGTCCGCAATGCTTGCTCAAGTAAGCTAGTTAGCCTTGCTACATCACCTTTGAGGCTATTTATTTCCCTCTAATGCCTAGTTTCTAAATGGGCACGCTCCTTATTCTCCATCAGCTTCTTTTTTATTTTGTGGGATAAGTTCATTTAATAGGGGAACCTATATTTCAATACATGTATATGCATATGTTAAAAAATGTTTGTATATGATGATGCTTATGCGTGAATTGAACTGATCCATGATATCTATCTCATTGATCTAGAGCAAAATTCCTGATTTTGATGATTGTTATAAAAGGATATTTTACCAAGTTCTTATCATGGTCGAATTCCAAACACATTAGTTAAAAGGGAAAGTGAGTCGTGGCTTTTAATTGCATATAATAAAAGAGTTCATACATTTGGACAAACTGAACTTAGAAAAAAAAAAAAAAGCCTACACATCACTACTCATAGAGGGCATCGCCTCTATTAGCTCTATTTCTAATAAAAGTAGTTGTTGCATTTAGATGCTCTCTATACTTCATAACATCATTCCTAATCTGGGTAGTTTGTTGTTGCAATCTCTTGACTTGACGAGTTGCTTGCTAAATTTGCCTTGTCATCTGTCTTATCTTTTCACGGAATAGAGTGTTATCAGTGATTATAACACCATTATTGGAAGCTAACACCTATTATTCCTTTCAAGCATTTGTATTATGTTTTCCAAGCGAGTTATTTTGGTTATTGCTCGTCGTAGCTCTTCTTTCTCAATGTTGAGCTCAACTATCTTAGAGTTAATATGGGCCTTAAAACTATCGATGTAATCTTGACATTCATGAAGCTCTCGCTTAAACCTACTCAACTCTTTTTCTATTTTCAAGCATTGACCTTTTAACTCTATCAGTTCTTCCTCTTGAATTTCCAACTCGGTCTATACCACAATGAGTTGTTCTTTTGCATACTTCAACCTTCTCTTGTAATCCTTTATGTCAGATTCAACATCCTTTCTAGTGCTTCTTTCTTCTTCAGATTGTTCTATATATTAGGCTTGAATCTTTTTCCCTTAATCTATGTCTTCTTCTCTTTTTCTGTCTAATTTCTTCTTAAGGGTGTCCTTTTTTTCTCTTCTTCAAAAAGTCTATCATTTCCTTTTTTAAAATCATCCTGCTCTTAGCTGATTTTTTGATTTGGACCCTTTTTTTTTTCATTTGCATGCATTTGTTGACCAGTTCATCATGTTTGACTATTAGAGTTTCTAACTCATTTTGGATCGCTTTGGTTGTTTTTTTTAGCAATCTCAACTTTTTTTTGCCAATTTCTTGCCATCTCAAAATCCTTCACCAAAGTTGCTAACTGTTCATCTTTCCCTTTTAGTTGTTTATTAAAGAAGTTTCTCATTTTATCTTCTTCCTCTAGTTATTTCTCCAAGAGTTATTGTTTCCCCTTTAGTTGTTTATTTAAGAAGTTTCTCATTTTATCTTCTTCCTCTAGTTGTTTCTCTAAGAGTTATTGTTTCCCTTTGATATGACAGAGATCGATCTCGCACTTTTCTAACTACTTTCTCAACTCCTCCTTATTATCCACTCTTTTCCTTTTAGGTTGTTCCTCCTCTAATTCTGAACTTCCGGGTTTTGAGAGTCCAATCATTTCAGAAAGCTCTTTATTTCTCTAAGCTATGTAATTTTGACTTAATGAGAATTCAACCCCACTTTCCTCTTCTCTCTTTACTAATAGAAGCCTTTCCCAATCTTGCTTAATGAGTTCCATCTCCTAGACAGATAACTAATGTTTGAACAAACTAGTGAAATCTGCTATTCCCAAAGTCCTCGATACATGTTACACCCCCCAACTATCTTGCTACAAGTTCAGGCTCATAGCTAATGTATCTAGTTACGCCAACCAGAGGAACCCATATCTTGTTACCATAACTCATAATGCAAATCATGTCATTCATCCATGGTGCTTTTCATATGAAGTTGCTTTGTGGTAATAACATATATTTCTCTACCCACGCTTTCTCATCCAAATTTTTCCAAGTCTCATCTATTATAATTTTCAATGGTCAAAGATGGAACTACCAAAAGTTATTGAAAACATCTCGTGGTGTTTCAATGTGATTGACAATCCATAAATGCAACAGGGGAACACAACATCTTAAGGCTCATTTCCCACGCATCCTGCAATGGTTAAGTGAAAACATGGTTTTAACCAACATTTCAGCAGAAGCGTTGATTCGGGTGTGCTCATACTCTATAAATGCATTTGCAGCTTCTAAACTGATGACTCCAATTTCTAATGGAAAAAAGAACTAAACTGAATATGGCAAAGGCTACTAGTTTGTACCATTCATTTCCCAGTTTCCCTTCCTCAAATTCTTTTTCATCCTAGCTTCGATGGCTTTCCACTTGAATCCTCCATTAGCTACCCTACACTGGTTAATTTTTCCCAATCAAATTACCTTAGAAGCTGTATTTTCAAATCTTTTTCTGAAGTAGATCTTATGGAAGTTGCTCGGGAAGTCCAAGATCCTATCATATTCTTTTAATATAGGTGTCATATCGACATTTATGAAAGTAAAACACCTGTAATTATGGTCTAAAAAATTCAGTAGAGCCTTTACAGCCTCTGCTTGCACTGGAAGCCTCATTAACTATGCAATCCTTTCGTATTGCCTCTCAAATACGGTCTCATCGATGTACCCTATGATGGGTATAAATTTTTCCAAATCATTTATCATGTAATTTACATTTGTAATGTGTGTCAATTCATTAGCATTGATTCCTGGACAGTTTCCTTCAGCCAATTGTGTCATCTCAGATTTTTGCCCAAAATCTTGAAAAGATAGGTATTTTATTGAAGTCATGGTTTTAGTTCAGGACCCTGTAATGTAGAATTAGTATGGCGAGCTTTTATTGGTGTAAATCAGATGTGGCATATATAATCCTAAAGACAGGTTTTATTCATTAAGTGAGTATGAGTAAGTTTTCTAACTGGTCTCAGAAGGGTCTCATATCTATTTAGTGACGATCTTTGTAAAGATAGTATGAAGGCGTTGCGAGGAATGATTAAGGCACGTATGTCCATCATTACTAAACAAGCACTTAGATATGAGTTGAGTGTTTCACAAATCTAAATTCTGACCTATAGTCATAGGGAAAAACGCTAATCCCCCACCTAACTTAAAGGCTTGTGTGTTCTTTCAAAATTAAAGCAGGTGATGCATGGGGCATTAATCCATATTTAATTTGCAAATGTATGTGCGATAAAAAAGGAATGAGAGTCACCACCTAGTATTATGGTCATTAGAAAACCTATTGAACTGTGAGAGTCTGGATAAGAAAACAAGTTGTGAATAAGGGGGGCGTATCACCCCTAAAACACATTACCTAAGGTAAGTTGTATTGTTGTTTGTCTTAAATAACTAAGGTATAGTTGTGTTTTCTAACTGTTAGTCTGTCTATGGTTTAAGAAAAATCTTTCTCGGTAAGGAGGTTCTTATCTTATCATGTTAAAACCTAGCCATTCTAAAGTCAAGACATGAAAAGGGAAAAAAAACCATTCTAAAGTCAAGACATGAAAAAGGAAAAAAAACCGTCTTTTACATTTAATACCAAAAATATATCTTACGTATAAGTTCATAATCTCATATATTAAATAAAATAAAAATTTTGTTAAAAATTTAGAACGTATGAAATGAGTGGTAAAAAAACTATTTTATTTAAAATCGAGAATACGTCTTACGTGTAAGTTTATAATCCCTAATATTGAAAAAAAAAATTGTTTTAATATAAGCCAAATTCTCATGGCCTTAATAAATTAGTTATTAAAACTAAAATATGCATGCAAAGTAAAAACTTTTTCTATAATGATTTTTTTATATAAAGAAAATATGTAGATATAATCTATTTTTGAGAGACTTGGTTATATGCCCACAAAAAAACATATATATATATATATATATATATATTTGTATTTTAAAATAAGACATTTTAATTTTTGGAATTTTCTGATAAAAAAGTTTTTAATACCAATTCAATATCTTATAGACTAAGTTTACTGTCCCAATATTAAATAAAAAAGCAAAAAACAAAAATGGGAAGGATTAAAAAATAAATTGAAAAAGGTCTTTGAATTTTTTTAGATTTTTTAAAATTATTTAAGGGTCTGTTTGGCAAAAAACTCTTTCATTCACAACATAAAATGGTCAAAATAGGTCTAAAGGAGTACGTTCCAAACAACCCGTTAAACCAGAAATACCTTAACAAAAAAAAAAAAACTAAGCTAGCCAAGCAAATCCTTAAACTAAACCGTAAAGGACCTGCCCGGGTCAAACCTAAAATAATGGTTCGACTATAAACTGGATAAAACAAGATTTAACCAGGAAAAACTAACTCAAATCAATGATTTAAACCAAAACAGATCAAAGATAGGAAAAATAACAAAAAAACACTAATTATTCACAGAAGAACAGATCAAGTGAGCACTTAAGCGAAGAACACGATGAATATTTTTCATGAGACCATAAACATAAAACACGAAGGGGACCAATTTTTAAGCAATAAAAGGCATGGTTTTGTGCGCAAACCAATATAGATCAATAATCAAGTGTCGGTTTGCCTCGAGTATCACTCAAAAACCACGAATTCATCAAGAATGAGTTTCGATTCGGAACCAAAACCATAACATGAAACCCGTAAAAACATGTTATTGATACTTGAAAATTCTAGATTAATTACTAACAGAGGTAGGCGCATTTGTAGAAAACAAGATTGAATCAAAACGAGCTCTAAAACTAGTACACGCAACAACGTTCATCGGTTATGTAAACCCAGAAAATGCCTAAGAAAAACCAGAAAATTGTCAAACACTACCGCAACCCAAAAATGAACCTTTTTGTCCCCTAAAACATGTTTTCTTGATTTTAGCAAGACACATTATCAAAACTAAACATACTTGGATAAAGAAGAACAAATAAAAACAAACAAATCATCATAAACAAATGCAAAAGTTTAAACTCAAAATTGTCAACCTAGAGTAACCTACACTTTTATGCAATATGGATCTAAACCAAGTCATCTATCATCACACCATACTCAAAATAGAACATTAATAGGCAAAACATGCTAATAACAAACTTCACAAACCCAAAAAACTTAAGCAACATTGTCATTTAAATCCTCCTAATAAAAGCCTCTAGAAATCTAACAAAATGAACTCATTAATCCGACACATATCCCCAGCTAAAAACACATAAATCTATGGTAGTTATAGCCTAGAAAACATGCCTAAGCAAACAAGGAAAACTAGACATAAGAGACCATCAAAAAGACAAAAAAACATATTAAAAACACCCACCATAACATCAAAACTTAAGAGCACCTGAAACAGAACACTAAACTATTAAATGACAACTATAACATGAAGAAGACAAATTCTCTGTCTTGTGTGGAAGGCCTTATCTAGTATATGGTCGGCCACTCATCTTGCGCCCCATGTCTGAATATTTTGATTTCTCAAGCTCTAAAATGTCTCAAGTCCCTGTTTGGATTAAGTTCCCATACCTGCCATTAAAATGTTGGACACCGAGGTGTTTATCAAAGCTTGCAAGTGTTCTTGGCAAGCCAATACAGTGTGATAAGCTAACTTATACCAAGGAGAGATTATCATATGCTCGAGTGCTTGTGGAAATAGATCTCCTTGCAGATCTTAGATCCTCCATCAATGTTGTCCTGCCCAATGGCAGCCCTCTCATCCAAAAGCTTATCTATGAGACTTTGCCAAAATTCTGCAAGTATTGCAAAGTGTTTGGCCATTCCACTAGAGCATGTTCTAAAAGCAAGGAAGAAGCTAGAACAATAAAGAAGGCAGGTTCAGCTAGTGTTGCTACCATGAATAATGTCAAAGGCAATGTCTTTACTTGACTCAGCCCCCTGTTGATGCTCCGCCTGCTGACGCCTCTCCAATTGAAGCCTCCCATGTTGATGCCCCTCCTACTGCTGCTCCTAAGGTTGATGCTCCTACTGTCCCTACAATGTCTAGTGTTGCTCAGGATGATCAACAATGTAACCAAACTATAGCTACTGGTTCAGAAGGGTGGGAAACTGTAAGGAAGAGGAAAACTGGTAATAAGCAACATTTACCTCTAACAAAGATTCTGTCTGTTTCTGCCAAGGGGAAGGAAGTTGCAGGCCCAACTGATGTAAATGGCAACAGAAGGCAACACAAAGCTGCAATGGGAATGCTTACCAGGAGCTTAGTGCACAGAAATCTAATATGTCATCTGGCAGTGGTGGGGAACCTCCCACCCTTTCTCATCCATGAAGATCTATTACTGGAATGTGAGAGGGCTCAACAGCCCTCTCAAACAGCATGAGGTAGTAAGCCTCATGAAGAAGAATAAGTTAGATGTTTGTGGTTTTGTTGAAACAAAGTTGGCTTCCTCCGTAGTTTCTTTCATGCATAAACTCCAGTTAAGGAATTTGAGGTTTTTGTCTAATGTTGCAACAACCAACACTGCATGCATTTTGGTCTTTTGGAACCCCTCCACTGTTAAGGTGGAGCTCATTGATTTTACTGCCCAGGGTTTCCATGTCTCCATAAGTAACTTAATGAATTAATGTACTTTCATTGCAAATTTTGCTTATGGCTATAACACTGTTATTGCTCGCAGAGCTCTCTGGGAAAACTTACAGAAATGGAGCTCAAATTCTCCCTGGATTATTCTAGGTGATTTTAACTCTCTCTTATCTCAAGAGGATAAACATAATGGAGAGCCTGTATTCTTATATGAAATTTCTGACTTTAGAACCTGTTGCTCTGTGTTAGGGCTCTCTAATCTAAACTTTACAGGAAGCCATTTCACCTGGACAAATAGGAAGATATGGAGCAAAATTGATAGGGTTTTGGTGAATCCCCACTAGTTGGGTTTTTAAAGATCAGTCCATGTGCACTTCAGCACCCTAGGTGCCTTTTCTGATCATTCTTCCATATCGGTCTGCATTGGCCCTAAGCATCAAAGAAGACGTGCTAGCTTCAAGTTTTTCAACATGTGGGTTGAGCATCAAGATTATAAATCTCTCCTCTTGGAGCAATGGCATGTTGTGGTCTATGGCTCTCTAATGTATGTATTATACAGGCGGCTTAAACTCCTCAAGGGTCCCCTGAAGCAACACAACAAGCTTCACTTTGGTCATATTTCGGAGAGAGTCCGCAGGGTTGAAGCTGACCTAGACTAGCACCAATCTTTGCTTTAAGACAACAAGGACAATGCGTAATTGCTGGCTCAGAATAATAAGCTTCACCTGAGCTTGTCAATCTTAAAGCAGCGGAGAAAATGTTCTATAGCCAGAAGTTGAAAAGTAATTTCTTCAAGGATAGTGACAGAGGGACTAGCTTTTTCCACGCCTTGATGAACCAGAAACACAAGAAGAGCTTCATTCCTGCTATTCATCATACTGATGGTTCTCTTATAACTTTAGTGAGTGAGGTAGGAGATGTCTTTGTTAGCTTCTTCAATCAGCTCCTGGATACTTCGCGAGCCACATCCCATTTAGATGAGTCCTTTGTTTGTTGTGGTCCTCGTCTTGATTCCACCGTGCATGCTTCTCTATTAGATGATGTCTCAAATGATGATATAAAAAAGGCCCTCTTCAGTATTAGTGATGCAAAATCCCTGGGCCCTGATGGTTACTCCTCTCTATTTTTCAAGAATTCTTGGGATATGGTTGGTCAAGATCTTTGTGCTGCGATGCAAGACTTCTTCCTATCAGGCCAGCTTCTTAAGCAGATAAATCATTCTATCATAGCTTTGGTGCTGAAGTTTGCTCATGTTTCTTATGCCAGTGAATTCAGACCCATTTCTTATTGTAACGTAGTGTACAAGATCATCTAAAAAATTCTAGCTGACAGAATGGGGCGTGCCCTAGATGGCATCATCAGCCCCATTTAAAATGCCTTCTTGGGTGGTCGCCGCATGGCTGACAATATTAATCTTTTACAGGAGCTGCTCAAGCAATATGAAAGGAAAAGAACCTCCTCTAGATGCCTTATTAAAATTGATTTCAGGAAAGCTTTTGACTCAGTCCAATGGTCATTCCTGCGGCATTTACTTCTCCTTCTTGGTTTTCCTGATAGATTTGTTCACCTTGTTATGACTTGTGTTGAAACAGCTTCATACTCAGTTGCTGTCAATGGAGAACTCTTTCGGTTTTTTCCAGGTAGATGTGGCGTGAGGCAAGGGGATCCATTATCGCCATATCTATTTATCTCTTGTATGGAATACCTCACTAGGATCCTCAGCTTAGCATCTTAAAATCCCTACCTTTCGGTTTCACCCGAAATGCAAGCTGTTTGATCTCTCCCATCTTTCCTTTGCTGATGATATCATCCTGCTATGTCGAGGGGACAAGGGTTCAGTTTAGGTGCTACTCCAGCAATTGCTACTCTTTGGGCAAACATCTGGCCTAGATATTAATATCTCAAAATCATCAATATATATTGGTGGAGTTGGTGATCGTTTAAAGCAAGCTATTTTGTTAGACACTAGTTTCTCGGAAGGTGCCTTCCCTTTCAGATATCTTGGTGTTCCTCTAAGCCTTCACAAGCTCCTTGTAAGTTAGTATTCTCCCCTCCTACACAAATTAGAAGCAGTTATTCAAAGATGGATGGGTAAGCATCTTACCTATGCAGGAAGGCTAAAGCTTATTAAGTCCGTATTATATGGGATGGTGCAATTTTGGGTTAGCATTTTTCCTATGCCAAGTGTTGTTATCAGACAAATCATCTACCTCTATCGAAACTTCCTATAGACATGAGATACTTGCAGAAATAGGTCTGCTCTTGTGGCATGGAAAATTGTTTGTTTGTCGAAGCATGAAGGAGGTTTGGGCTTGCTTGATATCAAAGTGAGTATCAACTGTTTCATTGCCAGACACCTCTAGAACATTCACCTGAAGCAAGAATCCACTTGGATTACATGGATCCATCACTTTTATTTAAACACTCACTCCATTTGGAATGCCCATGCTCAAAAAAACCTTCTCGACGTTGTGGAAATCAATCATTCTTCTTAAAAACCAACTTGTTGAGATATACAGGGGGCACCAACAAGTTATTGATTTGATGACAGGTTGGGAACAGAAAGGATGAGGGTTCACTTCTAATGCTTATAGCTCACTCAGACCTCAAAGCTCAATAGTAAACTGGGAGAAGATAGTTTGGGAACAATGGGCTCTTCCCAGACATAATTTTATTCTATGGCTAGCCATGCTTGGGAAGCTTCGTATTAAGAATCGGCTAAGTTCACTCACACTGACACATTATTCATGTTTTGTAGGCAGGCAGAGGAAAGTCATGGACATTTATTCTTTAGCTGTAACTGGACATTTTCCCTGTGGAGCAAAATAAAATCCTGGCTGAAAATAAGCAGGCGTATGTCTACCCTCAACAGTGCAGTGCGAGGTCTTCCCAGTAAAAAAAAGAACTTGAAAGCTAGAATGCGAAGAGTTTCTCTCTGTGTTTTATTCTACCTGATCTGGGAGGAAAGAAATAAAAGAATATTCGATGATGAGAGTACTTCACCTACCCTACTCTTTCAAAAATTCCAAATCATCTTCTACATGATTCTTCATTTTCATGAGAAGGATCATTCCCTCATCAATGTTGCTTGGTGATTTCTCCTGTGTATGAGTCCTTCGGTTGTTGTGCTTTTTAGAGGATGATGTAGGCTGTTTTGTAGTTCTTTGGTGATTTGGTGAGCTGGAGGGCTGGACTCTTTTGTGCCTGCTTGATGCTTAAAGGTTATGGGTATTATGTGGTTCTTCCTTCTTTATGGGAGAATAGGGTTGGTTTTCCAGTAGAGTTCCTAGGGAGCTACAGTTTAATTTTAGGTTGGTTGATGTTTCTTCTGCATGGTCTTGCATGTGCATGCATGCGTTTTACGTAACAAGCATTAATGAATCTTTCATTTAGCTTGGATGGGTGGGAGCACTTCTGATTGGCTATACTTAATTCTCTAGACGTGATGATGAAATGGCTCGGCATGCTCTTGCATGTGGCCTTATTTGCTTGGTGATTCAGTTGCTGGCCGCTTTTGTTGACATCGGTCCTTTGTTTTTTGGTTGATCTTTGGACATCTGTCTACATGCTCTCGCGTTCACTGTTCCTTGTATCTGCATGGACGAGCTGATGCCCACTGTTCTTGGATGCTAGTGTATTAATGTGTTCTCGCTGGAATCTGGTTGGGTTGTCTCTATCTCTGCAAGGATGACTTTCCACGTCTCTGCATGAATGAGCGTGCTTTGCATGGATAGCTGGTAACTATCTCTGCACGGCTGGCCGAAAGTTCTTCGTCCCTGCATGATAAGCCTCAAAGATTGCCTCCGTTTTGGATGATGGTTCGTCTCTGCATGGATGAGATATTTCTTTGTTTTTTGCTTGGATGGCTGGTAGTTGGGTTGCTCCTGTCTTGCATGGAAGAGTCTACGTCTTTACATGGAGGAGTCATCGTCTGCTACTGTCCTGGCTAGTAGTTGTAATTTGCTTTGGCTGTTTCCTGGCTTTTGTTTTTAATTTTATTTGGTTGTGGATTGTTGCTTTCCAGGTGTTTTCCTATCTGGTTTCAAGGGGGCTTGTCCCTTCTTCTGATCTTTTTTGTATATATTTTCTCTATATTTGTTGTTTTTCAGCATTGTTACTTTTGATCTATAATATATTATTATATTTGATTAAAAAAAAAGAGGGGGGGTGTGCTCATTAAGCTCCACCCACTCATTAAGAGTTGAAGACTTACCTAGACAAATGGGAATGGTGGGTTTCCTTTTTGATTCCTTGTTGATTATCAACTGGATTCCTAGCTTCTATTCGAGCTATAAATGACCAAGAATCCCCCCTTCTTTTCTTAGCATCTTCTTTCTTTCTTTCCTTCTATCCCTTTTTATTCCAAAAGCCTAAAGATTGTTACCTCTCTTTTCTTCTTTTTTTTTTCCTTTCCTTTTCTTTTCTCTAGTTTTTTTTTTCATTTCTCATCCTTTTATAGCCTTTCTACAGGCAAGAGGTTACAAACCATCTTCCTCTTGGTGGTATTCTAAACTAGCATGTAGAGGATTCACCTCTCCATTCTGTTAAGGATTCTTTTTTTCCTCTTTTCTATTAGTTTTCCTCGTTTCTAGGTCCCCAACAAATTATGAGAGCTTCTAGAAAGGGTTGGCAAAAAGATCTGAAACTAATCCAAAAAATGGCTAACTAATGGTGCCTTTTCTTCAATTTAAACATGGTTGATGAGAGGTTATTGGAATAAAATCAACAATGAATGTTGTAGAGGTGATGTTTTCCTTTAATTAGAATCAAACCACACTTCATTTGGAGACCTAAAACTCTTTTTCCATTGATTTAAAGTTGAACAAAAAAATTGTCAAAATTTTTAAACGAGTCAAAGCTGACTTGGGACAAGAAGTTGAAGGCTTCCACGTGACAGGTGAGGTATAAACATCGAATAAGGGTAGAACCACCATGAAAAGGGCAAACTCATTTATCAATTGATGATGATTAGAGACCAAAAGGTGGTCAAAGTTATCACATCCATTCGCCTAAAAATGCCTACTTGACCAACTAGAACTGAAGACGAAAGATGCACAGTATCTTGGATGATGCCTGATTAGTACTTAAAAGTGCATTTTTATCAAGGTTTATATTATCATTTTGCACTTAAAGTATCAATAACTCTTTAACTAAGAACATGTTTTATAATAACAAGTCTGATAATATAAGATACCTTTAATTTATGATAAATGTTCATTTTAAATGCAGGCTTATCACATAAATCAAAGGATTGATTGATGAGTTTAACCATTGAAATTGAGAAGACAAAGAGAGGGCTAAGCTTAGAAAAGAGATGCAGGTTGAATTCAAATTGGAACACCATTCGGTTATTGGATCATAAATGGAGTTGTAGAACTTGGATTTAGTTCTGGTTAAATGGATAGAAAGCTAAGACATAAGCCTAAAACTTTCATGAAGAGTTCAAGATTCAAAATGATCGTTTTCAAGTTCAAATTTTAGCAACAACAGAGAAGTCGGAATCTGTCCTGCAGCCCAAACATTGTTCAGTGTTCAGCCCATATCTCGAGTTCTAGAAGTCCAAATGCGCAGATTCTTATTTTTTTAGAAAGCTGAGATAATTTTCCAGAACTTTCATGAAGAGTATCTGTTTAAATTCAGATGTTAACAATGACATTTTGTTCAGACAAGAAGATAAGGATTATCACCAAGTTAAGATGTGGCCACCCACTCAACAATTAGTCATCAAATCAATAGTTTCGAATTTTGGCCTATAAAAGGAGGCATTTGCCATGCATTTAGGCATCTTGGTTTTCAGATCAAGATCATGTTCTTGCTCTCTCTCTTTATATTTTTGTAATGCTTAAGTTTTAGTTTCATTAATCTCTTGTTTATGCCTTTCATTTCCTTTATTATACTTATATAATCATGTTCTCCTCTTGTTTATCTATGTTTCTCTTATTCATTATGTCAAAGTGAAAAGGTTATACTAATGGTGTAAGAATAAGTATAGTATAAACTCAACATGGACTTTAATGTTTGATATTAACATGTTTTGTATTTGTTATCTAGATTTGTGTTGAACAACCCTTGGTACAACAAATACTTGGCACTTTCATAACCCAACTGTATGGCATAATCGACACCTGAGCTATAAAAGGAACTTGATTTGTTGTTAACATAAATTATCACCATGAATACTTGATAATATTTACAAGTATTAGCATTACTTGAATAAGATAATTAATGTAATCATGTTAACAATTTATAATCCGAATGGAACCTTCTTTGTGTGTGGTTTTCAGTTGCATAATAAAAAGAGTTTGTACTATACTTATTTGAAATATCATTAGTGGATTATCTAACCTTGACAATTGTTTTATATTTGTTTAAATCCTTACATCAATATCACATCTCAAAGATTTCTTCAACTCCTTTTTTGTTATTATCTATTTTTTTATTTGTAGTTTATACAGTTAACCTCCCTGTGATTTGACCCTAGTCTTATCGGGTTATTTATTACTTCGAAACTCCTACACTTGGGAGAAGACATCAACTTTTTGATCGTATCAAGTTTTTGGCGCCGTTGTCGGGGAGGTAAATTCCTGTATAAATTGTAATATTTATTTTATTTTCTATTTTCACTTTTCTTTATCTAACTTTTGTTTCTTTTGTTTTGTTTCCTTTTCTTTTATTTTCTTCTTCCTTTTATTCTCTTCCTACACGTGCATGAAAGTTTGGTCACGTACATTAAATGGTAGACTTTGTAGGGTATCCTCATCATTTTCAGAAAATATAGCTGAAGAAGATAACCAGTTGCTTCATAATGAGAATAATCGAGTTAGAACACTTAGAGACCACTTGAATCCTACAAGAACAAGTGCACCCTCGTGTATAGTTTTCTCTCTTGATGCATCTCACTTCAATTTTAAGACAGGTATTATTCAACTTTTACCTTCTTTTCATGGCTTAGATCTAGAAAATCCATACTTGCATTTGAGAAAATTTGAAGAAGTTTGTAACACTTATAATGACTTAAATTGTAGCATGAACACCTTCAGATTAAAGCTTTTTCCTTTTTCATTAAAAGATAAAGCTAAAACATGGCTACAAAATTTGAGACCAGGATCCATTCGTGCTTGGGATGAAATACAACAACAATTTTTAAAGAAGTTTTTTCCGTCTCACAAAACAAACTCTTTCAAAAGACAAATCACCACTTTCACTCAAAAACCAGGAGAAACATTTTACCAATGTTGTGATGGGTATAAAGACTTGCTTAATACTTGCCCTCATTATGGTTTTGAAACATGGAGATTGGTTTCATATTTTTATGAAGGGTTAACACCTAAACATAGACAAATGATAGAATTGATGTGCAATGAAACTTTTAAAGATAAAGACCCTAATGAAGCAATGGAGTACTTAGACTTGCTAGTTGAAAATGCTCAAAATTGGGACACTACAAACACATATAAGGCACCAAGTAAAACTTAACCTCATACATCTAGTGGAGGAATGTATAACCTTAGGAAAGATCATGACCTCTAAGTCAAATTTGCATCTTTAGCTAGAAAAGTTGAGGCACTAGAATTGAAAAGAAGTGGTCAATTAAAATCTGTTCAAGATATTATGTGTCAAATTTGTGAAACCAATGAACACTAAACCAATGACTGTCCAACTTTACCTTGTTTCAAGGAATGCCTCCATGAACAAGTCCATACTTTAAACAGTTTCCAAATGCCCAATCAAAACCCGTACTCGAAAACATACAACCTTGGTTAGAGAAATCACCCAAATTTCAGTTGGAAGAGTGATAACAATAATGCACAAACTTCACAGTCATCGTTTCAAGCACACCATAATTTTCAAAATTCTCATGGATATGCACCTCCTTATGCTCCATCTCCTATAAGAAATCTTGAGGAAACATTGCATGCATTCATTGAAAAGCAAGAGACAATTAACACTCAACTTGCTTAAAGCATGACAGATTTTAAAGATACTCTTACAAAATTCACATCTGCTCTCAGTTTTCAAGAGAAAGGTAAGTTTCCATCTCAGCCACAGCAAAATCCAAATGGGCAATACAATGCAAATGTAAGTAGTTCTGAAAGCCAACATATGGATCAAGTCAAATCAGTCATCACTCTTCGCAGTGGTGAGGTTATTGAAAAACCCACTCTTGAACCTTGTAAGAAAGATGATGAGTTAATCTCTAAGAGTAAGGAAGGGTTTGAATATGAACTTTGCAAAGAAAAGACTGATTCCCCACCAGCACTTCCATTTCCTCATGCCATGACCAAACAAAAGAAAGTCAATCACAACTCTGAAATCTTTGAAACTTTCAAACAGGTAAGGATCAATATATCTTTGTTGGATGCTGTTAAACAGGTACCTTCTTATACTAAATTTTTAAAAGATCTGTGCACTGTGAAGAGAAAACTGAATGTGAAAAAGAAAGCCTCTTTAGCCGAACAAGTAAATGTTATTCTTCAAAACAATAATGCTTTGAAATATAAAGACCCTGGTTGTCCTATAATTTCATACTTTATTGGAGAACATAAAATTGAAAAAGCTTTACTTGATCTTGGAGCTAGTGTGAATTTACTTCCATATTCGGTTTTTCAAAGTCTCAATCTAGGTGAGCTAAAACCAACTTCTGTAACTCTTTTACTTGCTGACAGATCTGTAAAAGTGCCTAGAGGAATAGTTGACGATGTGTCAGTACAAGTTGATAAAATCATTTATCCTGTGGATTTTATTGTCTTGGATACACAACCTGTTGAAGCATGTAATTTAATTCTTGTTATTTTAGGACGTCCATTTCTTGCTACTTCTAATGCATTGATTAATTGTAGAAATGGAGTGATGAAGTTATCTTTTGGAAACATTACATTGGAGATGAATATTTTCAACATTTGCAAACAACCTGAAAATGATAATGATTTACACAAAGTGGACTTTATTGAAAAATTAGTTCATGATCAATTTCAAACCATTTCTAGTGAAACTGAGATTGATGAATCTGATGATTTCTAAATGGTTTATTTTCAAGAAGAATCAAAGGCAAGTAATTGGAGACCAAAAATTGAGGAATTACGACCACAATCAATTGAGTCCATACCTTCAAGTGTTCAACCACCAAAACTTGATTTGAAGTCGTTACCATTCAATCTCAAATACTCATTTTTAGGAGAAAATGAAACTTTTTCGGTAATAATTTCTTCCAAACTTAATGCACATCAAGGTAAGTTAATACAAACTCTGAAAATACACAAAAATGCATTAGGATGGACCATAGCTGATATAAAAGGAATTAGTCCTTTGATTTGCACACACATAATTTATTTAGAGGAAAATGCTAAACCCTCTAGAGAAATGCAACGAAGGCTTAATCCTAATATGAAAGAAGTAGTGAAAAATAAAGTCATTAAGCTTCTAGATAATAGAATCATTTATCCTATTTCTGACAACAAATGGGTAAGTCCTACCCAAGTTGTACCTAAAAAGTCTGGAGTCACTATGATAACAAATGAAAAAATGAGTTAATTCCAATTAAGACTATTACTAGTTGGCGTATGTGTATTAACTATAGAAAACTTAATTCAATGACTAGAAAATATCATTTCCCTTTACCTTTCATGGATCAAATCCTTGAAAGAGTTGCAGGTCATGAATTTTATTGTTTCCTAGATGGCTATTCAGGTTACAATCAAATTGAAATTGCATTTGAAGATCAAGAGAAAACCACATTCACATGTCTATTTAGTATATTTGCATATCGAAGAATGCCTTTTGGATTATGTAATGCACTAGCCACATTTCAAATATGCATGCTCAGTATATTTAGTGATATGGTTGGATGTTTTTTTGAGATTTTTATGGATGACTTTTCTGTTTTTGGTGTTTCATTTGATGATTGTTTAACTAACTTGGAAAAAGTTTTGAACAGGTATGAAGAGAAGAATCTTGTGCTAAATTGAGAAAAATGTCATTTTATGGTAACAAATGGCATTGTACTTGGTCACATTGTTTCATCAACATGAATTGAGGTTGACAAATCTAAAATCGAGTTAATTGCCAATTTACCAATACCAAAATCTGTTAAAGATGTTAGACCATTTTTAGGACATGCTGGTTTTTAAAGAAGGTTCATCAAAGATTTTAGTGTAATATCTAAACCATTGAGTAACCTTCTAACAAAAGATAATATTTTTGAATGGATTGAACATTGTGAAGAAGCCTTTGTTAAACTTAAAAACTTGTTTACTTCTGTTCCTGTCATTCAACCTCCTTATTGGTCATTACCTTTTGAAATAATGTGTGACGCTAGTGATTATATCGTGGGTGCTGTCTTAGGACAAAGAAAAGATATGAAACCTTATGTGATTTACTATGCAAGTAAAACTTTAAATAGTGCTTAAATGAATTACACTACCACTAAAAAAGAATTACTTGCAATAGTATTTGCATGTGAAAAATTCAGATCTTATCTTGTTGGCTCACCTGTTGTTGTTTTTAGTGATCATGCAGTAATGAAATATCTTCTTTCTAAGAAGGATTCTAAGGTTAGATTGGTGTGATGGATTTTGTTACTTCAAGAATTTGATATCACAATCAAAGACAAAAAAGGCACCAAAAATGTTGTCGCAGATCATTTGTTAAGATTGACAACAGATTCGAGATCTGACATCACACTAATCGATGACTACTTTCCTGATGAATCTTTACTTTCTGTCTCTAGAATGCCTTGGTTTGCTAATATTGTTAGTTTTCTTGTTTCAGGACAATTGCCAGCTTATTGGAGTACCCAAGACAAAAGAAAGTTCTTGAATAAAGTGAAGAACTTTTATTGGGATGACCCTTATTTATTCAAATATTATCCTGATCAAATATTTCAAAGATGCATTCCTGATAATGAGGTAAGTAGTGTCATTAAATTTTGTCATTTTGAGGCATGTGAAGATCATTTCTCATCAAGAAAGACAATTGCAAAAATCTTACAAAGTGGATTTTACTGGCCCACCATGTTCAAGGACTCACATGCATTCTGCAAGACTTGTGAAAATTATCAAAAGTTGGGATCTAATTCAAAACGTCACATGATGCCTTTAAATTTTATTCTTGTCATTAAGATCTTTGATTGTTGGGGTATAGATTTCATGGGTCCATCTCCTCCATCATTTGGTTTCTTGTACATATTAGTCGCAGTAGATTATGTTTCAAAATGGATAGAGGCAATTCCAAGTTGAAACAATGATCACAAAACAGTGATAAAGTTTTTGAAAGAAAATATTTTGAGTCGATTTGGAATCCCTCGAGCCATGATAAGTGATGGTGGAAAACATTTCTATAACAAGCCATTTGAGTCTTTAATGAAGAAATATGGAATCACACACAAAGTTGCCACCCCTTATCATCCTCAGACAAGTGGACAGGTAGAACTTGCTAATAGGGAGATCAAACAAATCTTGGAAAAAATAGTGAACCCTAATAGGAAGAACTGGTTTTTAAGACTTAATGATGCACTTTGGGCTTATCGTACTACTTTTAAAACATCATTAGGTATGTCACCTTATAGGTTGGTCTATGAAAAATCTTGTCACTTGCCCGTGAAACTTGAACATAAAGCTTATTGGGCTATCAAAGCTTCCAATTCAAACCTTGATGATGCTAGCCAGCTGCATAAGTTACAAATAAATGAGCTTAAGGAAATAAGAAATGATACATATGAGAATTCAAAAATTTATAAAGCAAGAATTAAAGAGTTTCACGATAAGAGAATCTTGAGAAAAACATTTGATGTTGGTCAAAAAGTTTTACTTTATAATTCTCAACTCCATTTATTTCTTGAAAAGCTAAGATCAAGATGGAGCAGTCCATTTATTGTGAAACATGCGTATCCTTATAGGGCCTTTGATATTGAGAATCCAAAGAATGACAATGTTTTTAAGGTAAATGGACATCGTTTGAAAACTTACCTTGATAATTATCCTAGTGAAAATGAATCCATTGGTTTGAATTATCTTGTATATAAAGTGTCATAACCCATTTTTGGGTTATTCCCCAATATACATTTTTTCCTCTCTCTTCAAAAAAAATAAAAAATAAAAATAATACAACAATGAAAAGAGGATGCCAGAACGCTCAGAAAATAGTCAAAATTTGGTTGAGGAGGTTTAAAAAAACAAAAATTAAAATTTGACATTATTTTATTGACTAATAATAGCCCTGATGACAAAGAAAATTCAATTTGAGGAAGCAAATTCCAAAATTAGATGTTGATGGACTAAATTAAATTTTATTGAAGGTTTAATTAAATTTATAAAGGGTTGATTGCAAAAAAAAAATGTTTTTTAAGTCAATTTAGGCTTTAATTGGAAGAAATTAAAGTTCTGGGGTTAAATTATAATTTTTTTGAGTTGATTTGGTCAAATCGGGGGCTTAATTACATAAATATTGAAGTTTGATGGCCAATTAGGGACTTGATTGAAGAAATCCAAAACCAAGGACCAAACTGAAAATCGCGCAAATTAAAGGACTAACTTGAAATTTGACACTTTGGCGCCAGTTTCCTTTAAATGAAATGGGGCATTTTGAAAAAAATGACACCGTTTCATGCATATTTCAAAAAAAAACGAAACAGTGTCGTTTTGAGGCGGCACTGTTTCTTCTTCTTCTTCCCTTAGACATGCAGCAGGGGGAGAGATGTTTTTTTTGTTTTCTTCTCCTTGTTTCTTCCTCTCCCTCCCCACGTGCTCTGTTACAACCAAAACCAGACACCACCCGCCTCATGATGAGATGACAGAGAAGCCGTGACCCGCAAGCGACACCTCCATTGGCCACCTCTGCCAGCACCGTGGCAGAGCAGGAGGCATGTGCGCCCCATGCATGGGCAACGATGAGACGGGGTAGGGTCAACCCCGCTCCCCCTACCCCTATAAATACTATCCGAAAGGAAGAAAAAGGAGAGGACAAAAGAGGGGAAAAGAGAAAAAGAGGAAGGGAGACCGAGAGAGAGAGAGTCCAACAGTTCTTTGAGAGAGAAAGGTGAGACCGAAAGAGAGAAACAACAATTTTTCAAGAGAAAAAGGGGTGAAGAAAAAGGGACGGAAAGAGTAGAAACAAAAGACAAAATGAGGGGAAAGAAGAATAATTAGCCGGTTATTGTGCATGCGCACAGTAACCGGCTAATTAATTAACTGGTTATTGTGCTCATGCACAATAACCAGTTCATGGTTGCTGCGAGCTGGGACATCAACCCAGCCCATGCGGCTGGGCTGAGTCCAACCCTGTAGAAAGGAGACCTGATTACATTTTTGGGCTGATTTCGGTCCAGTCGCTTTTTAGGTCGGCCCAGCCCCAAAAAAAAATCAAAAATCATTTTGGGAAATTCAGGATTTTCCCGCGTGTTTTTCTACATCATTTTGATTAATATCGGTCTGTGTTTTATATCATAAAGATACAAATCCGGTATTAAAATACCCGGTTTCAAAAAAAAATTTGTTTTCATGCATACGACCAGGTCTCTCAAAGCTAAAAAAATCATATTGTATTTTTATACAACAAAGAAAACTTCAAAAAATATATTTTATATTTTAACATGCATTTTGGCTTTAATAACCAGTTTATTAAAGTCATGAGAACTTGGCCAATATTTCAAAAAAATCAAAAAAAATATTTTGTTTTGGTTTTAATATCTAGGATTACAAATTCATACGTAAAACGTATTCTTGATATTAAAAAGATAGTTCTTTGATTGACATTAGACCGGTTAGGTTTTACCCCATAAGATAAAAACCTCCTTACTGACGAGGGCTTTTCTTGAACCATAGAAGGATCGACATGATAAGACCTTAGATTTTTATCAGATAATAAAACATGCAGCTTACCTTAGATAGGGCATATTTGGGGTGCTAATACCTTCACTTTATGCAATCAGTGTCCATACCTGATCTCTGAGACCAGTTAGGGTTCCTAGTGACCAGAATACTAGGTGGCGACTCCCATTCCATTTTTTCCACTGATAAAAGACAAGAATTCCTTGTCTTCCTATATTTGCCAAGATAGACACTCCACACCTGATGATGAGGGTGGTGGGCGATCGCCGCGACGCTGCACACGTGCGACATAAAGGTTGATTATTTTTTTTCTCACATTGTTTTTGTGTTTATTTTTAGTGTGACTCTTATTTTGCTAGTCTTTCTCCAACCCCGGTCAAATGGTGGATAACGGTACTCCGAGACTCTTAAATCGGTTCTTTTAGTTTCCTATGATAACTGATATCCATGTATATATTTGTGCAATTCTTTGCTCTTTCTCCTTTCTTTGCATATCTTCTCCAATTCTCATTTGAAAATGGACACCATTCTTGAAAAATTGAAAATGTATTTTCCCACTTTGCCTCCAAATGCAATTGCAAAAAGTTACCGTGCTAAGTGTGAAAGATTGAGGTTGTTAATGAATCATGGAATTCCTGAAGATATTCGTTGGCTAATTGAAGCAAAGGTTCGATTATCAGGTGAGTCCTCCAATTCTTTCATTTCATACATGCCTGGAACAGGTAAAAACACTTTTGCAAAGAAACGTCGTACAAAACGATTGAAAGTCTGTCACAGATGTGCCAGATGGACTTGTAATGCAACATGTCATTATTTAGGAATAGTATCTGTAAATCGTGAAGATAAAATACAATTCATTAAGGATGGCCTGAGTAAGGGGTCTTTGGATAATCTTCTATTGACTCTTGAAACGCATCCTAATGGAGATGTGCATCATGCAATTCATGATTTATGGCCACAATTCCATAAAGAACATGCTCTATATAGTCTTGGGAATCTGACTAAGAAAGACCATGTTTTCCAGTTTTTAAAAAAACTGGATAGAAAGCCTATCCTCGACCCATTGAGGGCATTTAAGCCGTTCTTGGATGTAAAACCAAGGGAAGAAGTGAGCCACAATCACAACTACTTGTACATACACATGTTTTCAAAAAAAAAAAGAGAAAAAAAAAGTGAAACTCCAGCTAGCCTATATATAGGTGGTATGATTGCATTTTTAATTTCTCATCTATAAAATCTTCTCTCCTTCCCTTCATTTCTACTCAACTCATACATTCAACAGATATAAAAGTGTGTAGACATGGCAAGTTCCTCAAGTCATCAAATAAGAAATACTTATGTTTTTAGTGGATCCAGACCTGGAAAAGAAAAGGAGTTTTTAGAATCAGCAAATCATCTTGGTCAGGTACTAGCTGAGAGAAAGATTCATTTAGTGTATAGGGGAGGCAGCCTTGGGTTAATGGGGGGGTGTCAATAGCTGCATTTTTAGAAGGCAGTCAAGTTTTGGGGGTCATCCTTAAAGCTTTAGCAAAATGGGACATCATTAGAAAAACAATTGGAGAGGAACTATAGGTCTCCACAATGTCTGACACCTTCATTTCCTTATCAGATGGTCTGGGCACATTAGAAGAGATATTTCATATTTCCTCTTGGGCTCAACTGCACATTCACCATAAACCTATAGGTTTGTTAAATGTTAATGGTTTTTATGATAATTTGTTGTTTTTTCTTGATCAAGTTGTGGAACAGGAATTTCTAACATCTTCGGCACGACAAATCATAATCTCTGCTTCTACTGCTGAACAATTGATTGACTAACTACAATCTTTCATCCCTGTAATTGATCCCTCCATGAGTCGCATAAATTGGTCAACTATGGAAAGCTGTAAAAGCTTAGATTGGATTTGAGCCTTCATTTGTGAAACCTTGTGTCCTTTGATTTTATTAATAGCATATTATTTTATTTTGTTATTTCTTATATTTGTTTAAGTGTGTTTCAGGTTTGTCAGTGTTCACTGTTTCATGTGATGTCTTCTATACTCTATCTTTCTACTTTAGGACATTGAGGACAATGTCTCATTTTGATTGGGGGGGAGAGGGTAGTAATTGACATAAAAAAAAACTAACTTACTAATTGTTTTTGCTATTATTAAAATCATTTGACAAAACTGTTATTACGATGACAGAGTAAGGAGGAATTTTATTGACTCTTGAGACGCAACTTAGTAAATATTATTATCAAGGTCTATCAGAATACTTCTTGAAATATTCAGCTTTATAAACTCTCGCATTGTTATCACTTGATTCTGCTCATATACTCATTTAACAAGTATTCTTAAACCTTCATTTTCACACACACACACACACTTTAACATATGATTGTGGGTTGCATATTGGATTATTACATTATTTATGTTTTTATGTTAAAGGTAACAACTAAGGGAAAGGGATAATATATATTTTGCAAAAAAAAAAACAAAATATTAATGATAATAAAAACGTAGATAAGTTAGGTTTCGTAGCCTCCTTAACCTAAGCAATTAAGCCTGAAGGGGTGTTTTAACACCTAATACCCTAAAGTCAACTAACTTGGGAGTTATTGGCCTAGTGCTTGTTACATGAGTTAAGGAGAAAAGCTTAAGAGAATTAAACATTGCACTATCTACGTATCAGTAATTACAACCCGAGTTACTAAGCTCGTAGGGGTGTCTTAACACCTAATGCCCTAAGACCAATTGGTCTGGGAGTCATTAGCCGAAAGCTCGTTACATGGGTTAAAGATGTATTGTGTTTTAAGTTATATGTATATATATTTAAAAAAAAAGAAAAAAAAGAAAAAGAAAAAAAATAATCTTAACCCAATAAAGTAACCTTAGAAAAATATTAGAACAAAATATTGTTTTCTTCCAATAAAAGCTCCATCATCTATGTTTTCATACATTAAGCACATAAAAAGAAGGTTTATTAATATCTTGTTTCAATAGTATGAAGCAGATATATAAATTTAATAAGAGTTTGTTTATTTAGATAGATTAATGGAAGTTGAATGATGAATGCCCTGTTTTGTGGAACTTGCAAATTGTTTTTCTATTTTAACGCTTTAATTACTAGGGACTAGTAATAAGCTGGCTGGGGGGTGATTAGTTTTTAAAAGTGCATTTTTATCAAGGTTTTATATCATCATTTTGCACTTGAAGTATCAATAACTCCTTAACTAAAAGTATGTTTTATAATAACAAGTCTGATAATATAAGATACATTTAATTTATGGTAAATATTCATTTTAAATGCAGGCTTATCATATAAATCAAAAGATTGATTGATGAGTTTAACCACTGAAGTTGAGAAGACAAAGAGAGGGTTAAGCTTAGAAAAGAGATGCTGGTTGAATTCAAATTGGAACACCATTCAGTTATTGGATCATAGCTAAAGTTGTAGAACTTGGATTTAGGTCTGGTTTATATGGATGGAAAGCTAAGACATAGGCCTAAAACTTTATGAAGAGCCCAAGATTCAAAAGGACCATTTTCAAGTTAAAATTGTAGCAACAACAAAGAAGTCGGAATTTGTCCTACAGCCTAGATACTGTTCAGTGTTCAGCCCATATCTCGAGTTCTAGAAGTCCAAATGCACCGATTCTTGTTTTGTTGGAAAGCTGAGACAATTTCTCAGAACTTTTGTGAAGACTATCTGTTCAAATTCTGATGTTAGCAATGATGTTTTGTTCAAACAAGAAGATAAGGATTGTCACTAAGTCAAGATGTGGCTACCCACTCAATAATTAGTCATCAAATCAATAGTTCCGAATTTTGACCTATAAAAGGAGACATTTGCCATGCATTTAGGTATCTTAGTTTTCAAATCAAGATCATGTTCTTACTCTCTCTCTTTATATTTTTGTAATGCTTAAGTTTTGTTTTCATTAATCTTTTGTTTATGCCTTTTATTTTCTTTATTATACTTATATAATCATGTTCTCCTCTTGTTTATCTATGTTTCTCTTATTTATAATGCTCAGCTAAGTTTATTATGTCAAAGTGAAAAGGTTACACTAATGGTGTAAGAATAAGTATAGTATAAACTCAACATGGACTTTAATGTTTGATATTAACATGCTTTGTATTTGTTATCTTATTCACTTTTAATACCTTGCTTGTTAAATGATTAATTTAGATTTGTGTTGAACACCCCTTGGTACAACAAATACTTGGCACTTTCATAGCCCAACTGTATGGTATAACCGACACTTGAGCTATGAAAGGAACTTGATTTGTTGTTAACATAAATTATCACCTTGAATACCTGATAATATTTACAAGTATTGGCATTACTCGAATAAGATAATTAATGTAATCATGTTAACAATTTATAATCCGATTGGAACCTCCTTTGTGTGTGGTTTCTAGTTGCGTAATAAAAAGAGTTTATACTATACTTATTTGAAATACCATTAGTGGATTCTCTAACCTTGACAATTGTTTTATATTTGTTTAAATCCTTACATCAATATCACATCTCAAAACTCTCTTCAACTCCTTTTATGTTATTATCTATTTCTTTATTTGTAGTTTATATAGTTAACCTCCTTGTGGTTCGATCCCGGTCTTGCCGAGTTATTTATTACTTCGACGCTCCTATACTTGGGAGAAGACATCAACTCTTTGATCGTGTCAATGCCGTTTTGGTTAAACCCTACAAGTTCGGGTTTTTAAAAATTGGGATTTGGAAAAAAATTTAATTTTATCCCTATTCTTCTGATTTCTTTTAATTTCACCCATGATTATCTCTTGAACTTTTAATTTAATGAAACTCGTCCTTGTCAATTTCAAATTGCCTCCTTTAATTCAAGCGCTTTTTTCAAATTAGTTCTTGGTTTCTAATTTGTTCAATTTGATTTCTAATAAGCATTAAACTTTCAATTTCTTTTAAAAGGGCCCCTGCTTTGATATTTTAGTCCCTGAAGTTATATTTTTTTTGCATATTGGTCCTTGGTCATGAAAATCTTTGATTTTGACCCTCCAACAACCGTTAAGCTTTAATTTCTTTCAATTGAATCCCTAATTGCACTAATTTGGCTCTTCAAAGTTTCAATTAAATCCTTATTCTTTTAGTCTTTATGAATTGACTCAAATTAGGCTCCAAACTTATTTTTTTCACCAATTAAGTCAGATACATCCTTATTAAGAAGGATCTATATTGAATCTTAGATAAATCAACATATAAAAACATGAACTATATAAAAAAATCAATAAATAATGCGGTATATCATAGGTAAGGTGCACTAGAGATGATACGTCTTTCTCATCCACAACTAGTCCCCTTACCCAAACTTTTGCAGGTCATTAGTTTTCTTAGGGATCATAATATTAGGTGATGACTCATCAACCATTCAAATCATAATTTAATGATTATTTCCAACACGTTCAAAACCTCCTCAACCCAGAAGACAGATCCGTCATTCAACACTGTGCACACCATGACATGCACGATGTCATGAGATCATTTTTAAAATCTTTTTTTTATTTACTTATTTTACAATTAAAATATCTAATTTTTATAAAAGACTACAACTAAAAAATTTTAAATTATTTATATCTTATTAAACAAATTATTCTTTTTTATTCATGTATTTTTCTATCAAAACATTTTTTTAAATAGCATGTTTTTTTAATAAAAAGTAAAAGTAATTAAATTAATTTTTTTGATAAAAGTTTAAAAGAACTAGAAAAAAACCCATCTCGTCAATCAAAACTACATTTGCTTATTAATGCATTTATTTTTTAAGGAAACATTTTTTATCATAAGCATTATTTTTTAAAATTAAAACTTATCATGATCTAAAAATCAAGTTTTTATATTTTTATGCAATTGAATAAAAAAACATTAATATGAGAAAATCTTGTTTAAAATTTATAACAAAAATAACAAAATATAAATTTATTTTTATTGAAAATTCATGATCACAAATTTAAATTACTTTTATTTATAGGTTCATATATAATAATTAACAAAATGATTGATAATATTATAAAAAATACTATAATATTTTTTAAATAAGTGCAAAATTGAATGGTATTTAATAAAACAATATATTTTGTAACCCCCAACCCAAAACTGTTAATTCAATGCTAAATATAGTAAATTTTGATTGAGAAATGATAATTAAAAAGAACAATTATTATAGAGGGGGATAAACACTTTTGGTAATTTAACTTTAATTTTGGATGAAATAAGTAATAAAATAGGTAAGTGGAGTGTTAATAAGTGATAAATTATGTAAACAACCTGATTGGGTAAAATAATTATTTTAAAGTAATAATTTCTATAAATTTGGAGTGAAGATAATTAGAGAAAATATAGAAGGGAGTTCCAAATAAATTAATGTATCACCTTACGTGCGACAAAGATTGATCGTCGATATAAATAATACGTACAATCGCACTATTTGGCTGAAAGTGGTGAAATCTCTAAGGAAAATTTTATAATGATCATGGATGAGAGTCTTCAATGAATTAGTTTAGAAATCATGTTGATTTAAGTAAATAAAATAGCATGTAAAATTTATAATTTTTTACGTAAAACTTTATACTATCCAATTTTACGATATTAAACATATTTTTCAATCTGTCCGTTGAATTGAGATAAATTTTATGAGTCTTTAAATCTATTATTCTTTTTTAAGTTAAAAATTTAGGTTAATCAGAGTTTGAAAAGGTCTCGAGAAAGTATTAATTGTCGGATAAAAATATATAAAATAACTATTGAATTAAGTAGTGATATTTTTATGAATAAATAGAAACACCTCCATTCTCTTTGTACTACAAAAATATTCAGTACCTAGGACTAGAGAAAAGAAAAGAGGGTCAATGCTTCGGAAGCCATATCCCCGCTCGCCGTCCATATGAAACTGAGTTTTAGATATGTTGCGCACCTCTTCACACTTAAAATAAAAGGGATAAGCTTTTATTCTTTCTAAAGTCGGACAAAGGTTGTTATAGAAGCATGCTTTATGTCCCATTTCTAGTCACAACCATCCCCCACCCTGGTTTTAAACTTGTCTTGTAAAATTAATTGCATGCCCAAAATGATTGCAGTCCAGGTTTTACGTTTTCCAGGAAAACAATTTTGGGAATGAGAATAATATATTTTTTTTAATTCCATTTTAGATGGCTTACCCCTTATATCCGTACCGTAGGTATTAAACCTGAATCGGTCCGGCGGGTCGATTCGGTGGCTAGACCGGTCCGGGTAAAATAAAAACTCATCCAATGCAAAAATTTAACTAAACTCGGTCAATCCGGCCAAACCCGGACAAGACCCGGAGTTTTTTTTTTAACCTGGCTTGAAGGTTCGCATATACCATGCCATTCTACTCTGGCTATAAATACATGTCCGTAATTTATGGAGTGCTTTGCTTGTGTCTCAAAACTCCCATCACTCACATGTTACATTGAAAATGATATTTGTTTCTTTTTCTTGTCTTCCCCTTCCTTCAACTCAATCGGAGTGAGTACTCTTAAGAAAAGAACTTGAAATATCTTTTTATTTATTTTGGGTAACGTGTCTTAAAAATTATGAAAAATGAGTAATTTTTCAAATAATTCAGGTATTATTAAAAGAATTCCAAGGCTACCTGAATTATATTATATATTATCTTTTTTATTTTAAAAAAATATTTTATTTTTATTTTAAAAAATATTTTATTTTTTCAATGTAAAATTTACAATCCTTTAATATATATATTCTATGTTAAAAAAATATATTTTTTCAATATGAGATTTGAAATTTTTTCTTATATATACTTTATGTTCACAAGAAAAAAAGTTAAGTATTTTTTAAATGGAATAAAAAAAAAATTATTTAAATACTTCAACTTAAAAGGATAATATAATATTTTTTCAATATAGAATTTGAAACTCTTTAATATATATACTCTATGTTTATAAGAAATAAATTATTTTTTCAATGTGAGATTTGAAACTCTTTAATATATATACTCTACGTTCATAAGAAAAAAATTATATTTTTTCAATATGGAATAATTTTTTTTTATTTAAATACTTCAACTTAAAAGGATAACATAGTATTTTTTCAATGTAGAATAAAAAACTTTTTAAAATATTTTTTCAAACTTCATTATTTACATTATAAAATTTTATAATTATTTACATGTATGGTCTATATTCACATGAATTGTTTCTTAATTTTTTCATATGAAATATTAAAATTTTAAATTTTTTTTAATTTTCTGGATTAATCCAGATTGACCCAAATTGACCCATGAAACCCAGAACCCGGCCCCTTAACCGGGTCAACCATCGAGTGAGGATTGATAACTATGATCTCTACACATACAATACCAAATCATCATCAACTCGAGTTAAACAAATTAAAAATAAAAAGAGCATGTCTAAAGCACCCAAGCAAGGTTGACATTGTTATGTGAGCTCAAGACATACTGCACAAAGAGATTGGGCTCATAACTATGACTGATGAACCTGGCAATATTTCTAGTTGAACATACATAAATACAAAAGTATTAAGCAAACCAGACATGTTAAAATATTCCAAAATCATGATTAACAGGCACAACATGGATTTAGTAGGAAGCAATGATGACATACATTTTAATGTTAACTCCCCAATTTAAGTGCGATAATCTAACACCAATTCGGCTGTTTTTATTATTGAAATTGGTGTCAATAATTTTTTTTTTAATATTGAATTTCAACAACTTTCTCTTACTTCTTTCAAACTGGAGCTAAAAAATAAAAAAAAATAAAGTTTTGGATTAAAATTAATTTTGCTTTTAAATTCTAAAAAAAAAGGGACCTGATATTTATAATTCAAAAGGTATGAGGATTATAAATATTTCACCTAAACTTTTTAAAATCACTCATTCCTTCTTCTATTTTTTTGATCTCTCATATTTCAATCTCACCCTTCCCTCAACAAATTAACTTATAATTTTTTTCCAGTAAAGGCCAAGTTAAAAAAAAAAAGAAAAAAAAAAGACATTTTGATAGTCTACAATGTCATGTGAGGGGATATATAGTATATTTTGTACACTGAATTCCCCATACATTTTAAATTTATAGCTAATTAGTTATTTGAGCCGCACACCATCACATGTTGTAAAGTTTTTTTTAAAAAAAACTTTGGGTATACAAGCTATTTTCTAAAAAAATTCAAAATATAAATTAAAAGGCTCATGCAAGTATCTAGTAAAATAAATTGATATCATTTATGTAAATAAATAAATCAAAATCGTTAACAATAATCAAAAGAAAAATTGGAAAAAATGAGAGATGGATGAAGGTTAAGGTATTTAATATCGCAATACAAGTTATTTATGAAAATCTATTTATAGCATATATAGACACACACATAAAATCTATTGAATAAAATAAAAAGAAACAATTCCGTCCAAGGTTAAACATATTAAAATATTTGTAAAAGAATAAATATTTTTATTTTTAAAAATAAATTTAATATCTATAAAATATATAAAAAATTTATAGATAAACCACATTAACCTCATAAAAAAATTAAACACTCTATATAATTAAAAAAAATATTATTTCAAAAAGGTTAAATAAATTTTAAAAAAAATCACAAAGAAGAGGTATTAATTAAAATACAAATGAAAAAATTATTTTGAAAAATACATATAAAATGTAGTGATTAAAAAATATATAAAAAAAATAAAAAATAAAAAAGAATGAGGTCAGACGTTATGGGCCTGGTAAGTCAGGCCCCACACCTAGCCTGCAAAGAAAGGCCCCTACGCACAAGCCTCTCTTTTTTTCCTTGAAGTGAATAGGGTGGATGATGAGTTGTCTACTCCATTCTTTATTAAAATAAAAAAGACAATGCAATATCTATTAATCTAATCTTATAATCCAATCACTGGTGTGCCCAAAAAACAAGATTTTATAATTTAAAAACTCATTTTGAACCAAATTTTTATCAAAAAAACCTAGGAAACACCTTAAGAACCTTGTTAAATCAATCTATGACCTACAAAAATGCAAACACATCTACCTCAAAACTTGAAATTAACCAAAAATTAAAAAACTTCTCGAGCTTTAGATATGTTTCTCTAGGTGTTTTCAAGGTAAAAAAAAACACCTAATTCTAAGCCCCCCATTATATGAAATATTTTAATATAAAAATAGATCGTTTTGGTGGCCTGTATTTTCCCCAATGATAATTATCTTTCTCTAAGCTAAAATCCGATGACCTCTTTTCTGCTCAACACACAAAGAACTAAAAAAAATAAAAATAAAGTTTGGTATTAAAATGTATTTATTTAAAATTATAGAGACCAATCACCCGGTAGTTAAAAAAGCTAGAGAAGAAATAAAATTTTAAAATAAATTTCAAAGCTGTCATTTATGTTACCCATGATTTTTTACTTTAATCCTTTATCTTTCAATTCAACTATTACTCCCAAAAAAATATACAATTGGGCTTCAATTTGGTTTTAAAAAAATTCAATTGTGTAAATAAAAAATTAAAGAACTAAATTGAATTATTTTAAAATTTTATTATTACAATTTACAATAAAATATAGAGGAAGACCAGTAAAGATGTTTACAGTAAAAAAGCCACGCTATTTATATTGCAGGCAATTTGTTGGGTCTTAAGCGTGGCCCATTAGATTCGTTTGTTACAAATCAATGCCGGATGATCAAAATCAAGGGTGATGCTAAGCCCGTCCCGTAGTTCAGCATATCCGCATAAATTATTTGGACGCAAGGGTTTCCGTATTTTATTTCCTCAAAGACAGTAACTTGTTGGCGCCAAAAACACTTTGGCGCCACATTTGTTCCTTTTTATGTTAAGCAATCCCCAGGTCTCCCTCCTCCCCTTCCCCTCTGTATCACATGGCACCTCACTCTCTCCCTTAGCACAGATCTCACTTTACGAGCTAACCCAAACTCTCTCCCTTTCTCGATTCTTCATTTTCAATCTCAGGTAAATTCCTTTTCAGCTCTGGTTAGATCTGCTTTCTGGCGGCCGATTTGTTTTCTGAACCGGCCGAACTAGGTCTGTTAGGGTTTTTTTTGTAGTTCAGGTCGCCGAGACAGAGGTATGATAGACGAAGAATCGGGTAGACTGATTGTGTATGTTTCTTGTTGTAACTGCAAAAAATTGGAGAATTAAGAAGTGATTTGATGTTAGATTCTTTGGAGTATGAACTAAAAATCGTAATTTAATTTTGCATTTCATGATTTTCAAGATTAAAATATATAGTCTGGTTCGAATTCTGCAAGTGTTAGTTGTTAAGAGCTTGGGTTCACTCTTATAGAGTAATTTACAGTTTTTGCATGGTTTTATATGATGCAGAGTGGACATAACTCTGTGAATTGAGTGGGAATAAGACGAAGAATTGATGGTTTTGTATTTACTTTGTATATCAAAGTAGCTGTTTAAAGTAAGAGTTGTAAATTATTATCAGTACCACTCATGCTTATTCATGCATCTTATACCTTAATTGATCGATTTAAGTTTTCTCTTCTCTAATCGAAATTATATACATGTATTCTGATTTATTTCCTTTCAATGGGTTTTATGCACTTTTATCACATCTCTCCTTTTCAATATGCCCTCTGAATTCAAGTTTGCACCTGCAAAATGAAAGATGACAGTATTTTACCTGTGGTTATGCTCCATCAATGATTGCTTGCATTAGCATGCGTTATTAAAAGTTTATCTTGCTTTAGGGCTTGCATCCTGGGCTCTGCATAACAGTGAGGAAAGTACAAGTTCAAGTTTCACCAAATGGAGTTAAGGAGTTGCAGTCATTTGCATTTTATCCAGACTGTTGAAGGCGGTAAAATGATGAATGTGTTTCGTGGAAAGCCTGCACTGAAGTTTAAGGAGCTCAAAGATATATATGAGACTGGAGAGGCTGGAAATCATCATTTGCTCCCAGCGGCTAGACCAAAACTTGAGCTCGAGGACTGGTCAATTGACAGTGACAGGGCGGAGACTGAAAGTCTACATGTGCTTGCAGGAGCAACAATAAAAATTGAGAGCGAATCTCCGGAGTCAAACTGCAGCAGTGTTGTCGATGGAGGAAAAACTGAATCAGACGATGTTAACTTTGGTACTATGACGCTGAAGCAATTTAAGGAGAGATACAAATCAAAGAAAAGGAAACTTTCACGAAATGCTGGTTTGATTGGACAAACCAGTGAAACTTGCTCCCCTGCTAAACAAGAACCTCATGACTCACAATTTGAATTGGAAGAACTCGAGGCTATGGAGCCCCTTAGTAGTTGGAAATCCAGAATTTTAAAGAGTAGGAAGAAGAAAAGAAAGTGCAGATTAGAAAGCAGCTTTTCCAGTTCATCTGAAAGTGCGCCATGTATAGTGAAATCTAAGAGAGAGAAAAGTGACCAGGTCATTTTTCAATCTAGTGGGATTTTATCTGCACCTATTGATGTTAAAGTTGAGGCTATGGAGCCTATTTCCTTTGATTGCCGATATGTGACATTACTAAATTCCTCGGGTGGTTGTGGTGAGCCATTGGCTTCTAGTCTTGTGGTATCTAGTGGAGAGCCTGAGATAGCTGATGGTTGTGTTTTGGAGACTGGAATGTTAATTGTATCCGTTGAAGAGCCTGAGACAGCCAATGATGGCGGTCCTCCAATGCCAGTGTTTTCCAGTGATGAGCCTCAATGCTGTGTTGTTAATGATCAATCCTATGAAGGCAGGGGTCATGTTAATCCTGAATCAATTCTTGATGTTAATGCTTCTTGTGGGGAGGTATTGACGGTGGATATAGTTGAAGCAATCAGTGTCCTGTCTTTAGATTTGTCCCTGTCAGAAATAAAGGAAGAAGATTCTGTTGTAGATTCACACCCCAGTGTTGACCCCGCTGGAGTAGTCTCACCAATTAAGGGTGATAGGTCCATTGCATACAATGACTCCCAAAGTGAAGAGCCTGAGAGAGTTGAGGATCATGGTTTTGAGACTCACAAGTCAACTTTCTTCACTAATGACCTCCAATGCTGTGCTGTTAATGAAGAATCCTATGAACCTGTGGAGCATGCTGATCCTAAATCAATGCCAGATGTAAGAGCCTCTGGTGGGGAGATAAGAATGGTGGATGTTGCAGAACTAACTACTGATCATAAGCCTGAGAGAGTTGAGGATCATGGTTTTGAGACTCACAAGTCAACTTTCTTCAGTAATGACCTCCAATGCTGTGGTGTTAACGAAGAATCCTATGAACCTGTGGAGCATGCCGTTCTTAAATCAATGCCTGATATAAGAGCCTCTGGTGAGGAGATAATAATGGTGGATGTTGCAGAACTAACTACTGATCATAAGCCTGGGAGAGTTGAGGATCATGGTTTTGAGACTCACAAGTCAACTTTCTTCACTAATGACCTCCAATGCTGTGTTGTTAACAAAGAATCCTATGAACCTGTGGAGCATGCCGTTCTTAAATCAATGCCTGATATAAGAGCCTCTGGTAGGGAGATAATAATGGTGGATGTTGCAGAAGTAACTACTGATCATAATTCATGTTTGTCTTCAGCAGACCTAAAGAAAGAATCTTCTGCTGCATACCCACATCCCCAACATTGTGGGGATGACTCCATTGAGGTCGCTTCCCCAAGCAAGCATCATGCATCTGATTTGGGCAATGACTCTCAAAATCTTCATGGCATGCACGAGTTGTCAGAGTCTAAAAGTTACAGTCAAGTTCCTGACACCTCCATGGTTAATATCTCTCATTCTACAGAACTCAGCAACAGACATGGTTTACATCTCTCTGAAGATGAAGCAAAAGACGATAGGCCTCATGTTGAAGCCAGCGTGATAAGCAGCCCTGTCAGTGGCTCTATCTCATTCAGGGATTCAAATTTATGCTCAGGTCAAGATGGCTGCTTAGCATCTGCTGCAGCTAAAGAAAAGAAGGCCCCACTATCTGCCTGTGCCGATGCAGCAAGAAAGTTCTCTGCAGTAACCTGTGTTGATGAACCTGTAACATTGGCAAATGTTCAGGGACGCCATCACTCAAAGCTACAACATCTTCCTGAAAAGCTCCTTTCGACCCGGAAGGTGCGTCAACCACAGCATGTATATTCTTTAATCTTTCTTTTATATTTCTCTGAAGTTGATAAGCAGTACTTACATTTCAGGCAATTTCTCCAACATCTCAAAAAAAACTGTGCAAGGCTATGGAGGCCAGTGACTTAGACGATGAAGAATATTACAGTAAGTGAATAAGATATCACGTTTAGATTTATGGACCATGCATTTTGTTTTCCTGATGCTGGTAAAAAAAAAAAAAACTTCATTTTTTCATTTGGATGAAGGTTTTTTACCTTGTCCTCACTCACCCTCACTCCAAATTTAAAGAATTTGTTGGGTTGTTGATGATTGCAGAGTATACAAGGAAATTATGCTACAGTAATTTGAATGGGAATAAGATTGGTAGGCTTGGAAGAGCCAATCAAAACCAGAGAGTTGATCTCACTATTAGTCCTGAGCGGATCACCAGGAAACCAAAGAATGATAAAAATGGTTTCCATCATAAAGGCATTCTCAAGGTTCCTCAACCTTCTGGAACTGTATCACGTTTTGGCACAGGGTGCAGCTCTGTCCAAAGCTGTTCAGAGAGTGCCATTTCATTTTCACAGAAGCAAATGCGTGATATTGAATCTATTGCAACTAAACTTACAAAAGAGTTGAACTCCATGAAGGATGTTGTTCAAGAATCATGGCACTCCAAGGTCTATCCAGCTACGCCCTTGAAATATAGTGCAGATGAGGTATGTTAAGATACAAAATTGTAGACATTTTTAGCTGTACATCCAACCTGTGCCCACATCCCAAAATTTTCTTTTCTCAAAATATTAGGTGAAGTATAAATTTAAAACTGATGTTTTTTATGTTATATTTTTTATGCACTATCAGTCAAATGCAGACAACAGAGTAAAAATGCACAACACACTAAATGAACTTGTGTTTTTGTCTTTTTTCAAATCCATTTCTTTTATTTGAAAAATTTATGTTAATTATCTTAATCACATCATCAACATGACTACGAGGTTGATTTGCAGTTTGTATCAACTTTCCTTCAACTCCATCGAGTCCTGCGTTGCAATTTTTGTTCTTGTATCTCGATTAAGTTCTCTGCCACAATGCTCATACTTCTGAGTTCCGAACCCGATGTAACTCATATTTTTGTGCGGAACTTTTCCATTCACCCAGTGGATTACTTCCATGTTTAGAACAATTAATTATACACTCAAACATAGTTCTCTCTATTCTTGTAATCTGATTTTTTTTGTCTTGACCATTGTTTCATAGTAGTTGAATGAGGCTTTTTGGCTAAACTGAGAACGATGATGAGATGGTTTAATTTTAAGTTCTGAAGAACACTTCAGCACAAACAGTTTAACTCCCTTTTGAATATCAATTCACCTGTTTGAGGCTGCTCGAGGACTTGACCTTTGTATTCAACCTATATTAGAGAAACCTACATAATTGACTTAATACCATCTGTGTTTTGCGTCCTTGCACCTCTTTGTTAGCATTTGAAATTGATTAGAGTTTGGAAACCGATTTATTTTTCACAATACAAGAAGCTCAAATTTTCGATGGTGAAATGCAAATTTTGCAGAATCTTATTGACAACGATGTATTCTTAGTTTCTTAAATGATTTTGATTGCTTTTCATTGTGTTTGGCTATATGGTCTGAATGCATGTACAGTATGATTAAGTGTAAATTATCTTAATTTGGCAGGTGAAAATTGCTGTTCAAAATGCAACAAGAGTGGAAGAAAGTGCAAGAAGATGGCTTTCCATCATGGCAAGGGATTGTAACCGTTTTTGTAAAATCATGGTTTGTTTCTTATCATACTTCTGGATTCAGGGCGTGATTTTGAAAAACAGAGACTGCTTGTATACTTAATTATGTACTGAGGTATTTACTGATATTTCGTTTGATTGATCTCAGAAATTGACTGACAAAGCTTCTGCGACTTCTGGAAATGTGGTCCACAAGGAGAAGAGGAAGATAGTTTTTGCTGATGAGGCCGGCGGAAAGCTTTGTGATGTCAAGACTTTTGAGAATGACACTGCTTCTGTCACAGGGTCTAGCAGTGACAAATAGGTAAATTTCGATTAAATAAAGGATGAAGCTTTTGTCCACTGTACATTTAGTTCATCCCCTTTTCGTTTCACTTCTGGAGAGGGATGCTTTTGGATATTTGAGTGCTTATGTGATGCTTTCTAGAAAAAGGCAAAATGGGATATATGGAATATGATGAGGCACGTCTTAATCTAAGTGCCTGAGTTTAGGAGAGAAGCTAGCGTAAGAAAGTTGTTGTATTCAGCTGGAAAGCAGAATGGTGCTGACTCCAATTACTGATAGCTAGAGAATAGGAAAGTGTGTGCTTATACTTTTCTTGCCTCGTTACTTGAAATTGAGGCATTTTGTTCAATCTTGTGTTCTTGTCCCCAGCCCAAGAACAAATGTATAATTGTGGTTGGCTGGCATTTCCGATGATGTTAGTTAGCGTTACATCAACAAGAGGAAAATCACATCTTTGCACTGCATTTTGTGGAGTTTGTCTAAAGATAATCCCAGTTTTTTCGGCCTCCATTCTCTGTTTTTATTCCTTCAAATATGATTTTCTAGCTCTTAATCCTCATACCTGATTACAAGTTTTGAATTGAAGATTTACAAGGGGAAACATCTATCCTGCTAGGAACCTTTCCAAACAATCAAAACATCATGTATGTGCGCCATCTTTCTGTGTTTTTTTTGCCATTAATTAATCAGTGCTGCTTAGCAATTGATCAGAAGCACTCTGTACATCACACCAACATTTTAAAAGCAACTGAATCAAAGATAGATCTACCACAGTAAAATAATTTTTGCAGGTTGCCGGAGATGTTCCAATATTTGTTCTTTCACAAGTCTGATTGACTACAGATAGAAAGCAAAGCGAAGCTTTGTTTTTTATATATACCTCCTAGCTGCAAAAAAGCCTTCGAGAGAGAATCGTTTTGCCCCCTTTCTTCTATCTTAATGTCTGGTAGTTTTCTTCTTTACATGAGAATCACGTAACACGACCTCCCAAATCTCCGAGAATGCCTGCACAATAACTCCATGATACTGTCTCGAATTCAAAGGCAAAAAGCACTGCAAAAGTTCCTCTAAATCCTCAGCCTCAAATATTTGCGCTTCTAGTATCATCTCCAACATAGAACTCTTGAAGTCCCGGCATGGATCCTGTGATTTCTTCGCAACCGCCATGCTTTCCCACCAACTGTGCATGCTATCATCCGCTTCAAAACAGATGAACTCACCGGAGAAGTAATCTCCTGGAGCAAGTGTATTTGAAACGGTGCCATCTTGGATTTCTTCCAAGCTGTTGCAATGTTGTGAATGGAGAGTTTCCAATGCCAGTTAGTTATATTAGAGAAACAGAGTAATGGGAAGAAGAAGAGAGAGAGAAGCAATTCTAGAATTTGTTAGTGGTCATTATTTCCTCCCTCCTTACTGCCAGAATTGGTTACAAATATAGCCGAGTCTACTGTTACCAACCAGCTAAGCCACACGTGGCTGTTTCCCTACAAACCGGTAACCATGATCTAATTCACGTTACTAAAATTTTTAATTTTTTTATTTAAAATTAATATTTTTTTTAGTATTTTTAGATTTTTTTAATGTATTAATATTAAAAATAATTTTTTAAAAAAATATTATTTTAATATATTTTTAAATAAAAAATATTTTAAAAAACAATAAAAACTACACTATCAAACAGACAAGCCTCGCATGTTACACACCCGGCATGTGGCCTCCTCGCCTTTACCTATCCTAAGAACAGAAATTAAATGATACGCTGCGTTTTGGGGTTAAAACACAGTATAACCAACGGTCCTCTGCATTCAAATTCCATCAGCCCTAATTTCCTTCTCTTTTAACACAGAAGCTTGCATCATCTCCAGGGACGACAAAGTCTTTGATCTTTTCCACTTGTTCAATGAAACTTGGCGTCCTAGTTTTTTTTAATTTTATTTAGCTTGCTCACTTTGTTTCCTGTAGGTCTATTAAAAGTTCTGTAATCTGATTTCCCAGCTATTCTATCCATTGAATGGCTGAATTCACAGGAAGAATCACACGAGAAACTTCTTGAAGAAAGTAGGGTTTCGATTTCTTCACCAGCAACACCAATACTACTAAAGCATCCACTAGCATCGATAGACAAAACACTTGTTTTGTCCTTCTTTTTATTGATATTAATTTCTCCATATTTATTTTTTCCATTTGCCATAAAAGATGATATTGGTAGTGTACGGTAGCAAATCGATTGATTATAAGTGACATTGAATTTGTTCATATAAATATATTTAATTAATTAATAAATATCTATTTATTTTTAATATTCTTTAAATATTTTATTACTGAATATGATAGCTGATTAATGAATCTAGAATAAAGATAAAGTTCTTGAGACAAAAATTCTTTTCAAAACAAATTATAAAGTTTTTATAATTATAAGATTTCTATTGCATCAAAATATTATTTCTAAATGTTTCTGGTCAATGCTCTATTAAAATTGGATATTAATTAGAGTTGTTGAGACTGATACATATTATGTTTTTTTCTTTATAAAAAGAAGTAGTTATTCTCGTAAGTTAATGTATAAGAAACAGTTAGAACTAATATGCATGTGCTTGTTGGATGATATATACACTAGACTGACCCACATGAGTATTTCAAATGGAGAGATCATTTGTGTTTATGGAAAGACTCACATAACGGTTGTATAAGTGATTCTTAGACTTGATGTCACTAGAATGTATTTAAGTAATCAATAGAGGATTCATCACCCTAGATGATTTAGGAAAAATGTTTCATATGTTCTCAAATAGTATTGAATGTAAATCCTTGCGTAAGGGGGAATAAGATTTAAAAAGAGTTTAAAATCTTATTCAAAAAATCAATGACTGTCATGTTAAGAACAAAAATAATTTGATAGAGTAAACACACTATATGCTATAATGTTGAAATTGAAACATTGTTGATGAATGGATGATAATTACACTGAGAAACTGATGATAATTATACTGAGAAACTGATCACTAAAAGGTTAAGTCAAACCACTGATGACTTTTCTAATATTTAGGGGATCATGATAGGTTGCTAGACATTGTACTTGATCTTCAAATATAAATCAATCAATTGTATTGATAATAAATTAATTAATTTAATCCTATTTTATTTATGATTGTGACTTATATTTGTGTTAACTTATTAGAGAATCTAATGAGTCATACACATAAGAACTATTGGTTAGAAATTAAAATGAAATGATTAATCAAGTGTGACTTCATTGTAAATAAGTTTTAGAAATTGAGGACTAGAGTGTAATTTATACATGGAATTAATATTCTAGACGTAGAAAAATCAAGTAGGGATTTGATTGAATAAATTTCTAAAATTATCTTGAAATAATATATGTGATATTATTCAAGGGATAAATTGATATTTTATCATTTATAAAATTTTTAGGTTTTTCTATAAATAGAAAGCTACGTCTTTTATTTTATACGAGCGAAGTACAATACAAAAATATCTAAAACACAAAAGAAAAGAGCTAGCACGCAAAAGTATAACAATTCCTCTGTTCTAAAAAGGTTTAGGACATTTCTTATTAGTGGTTTGTGTGGATTACTATTATAAGCCGGATACTTAGGCAACTTGGGGTTTACAATAACCAAGCTTTAAAGCAATTATTCAAAACTAAAAAGAAGATCTTATCTTCAGATAATCTTTGTATAAACCTTAAACAACCCTAGATCTGTTTAATGGGATCCTTGGAATTTTTAAAAAATAAAATTTATAATTTTCGCTGCATGTATGTGTTTCAGAAAACCCAATAGACATATCGGTGCAAAGTGCTTTAGAGTTGAAAGGAGAGAGCTAGCCTTAGATACTTGGAGTTGGAGCTTTGGCAGAAGAAGAAGGTTCTTTGGATCTACAGAGGTGGAGCGAAGGTATCACACGAGAGAGCTTATGCTTGAGACGATTAGGCATCTTGTGAAGTTCATGCCCATGAAAACATTTGTAGTTCGAGACAATGTGCTAAGGCTGGGTATAAGGGGTTGGATATATAATGGAAAGAGGTCGGCATTGAAGATGAAGGATAACAACCTATACTGATAGTGTTACATCAATTATTTAAAGGACCCACTCGCCTGATTAGAATGACCAAATCCAAGTGATGATGTATGGTTCATCCTTGAAATCTATATGGAATTCTAGAGTGACCGTGTCGTTCAAACATGTATGAGTAGAAAAGAGTGCAACACAAACGGTCCAATTTGGATTTTAAGGAGAACAAAAAAAAAAACACGATCTCCAATAGCAATTCTCTAATTGTGTTGGTAAATTACAAGAATTATTTAGTATTTTAGAGTTATACTAGTAAGTTTCAGCAATGTTATTAAATATAGTCGAGCTCAGTGGATTAACATGGTGATGTTGGTATCTTAAGTTAGACTTGGTTTTAAAGTAAACATAATAAGACTTGAGTTGATACAGCATGGCCTACCATACCTGACACGATGCATCTCTATTGCTTATGCCACAACCTGAATTGATTAAATTTATTTTTATATAATATTTTTTTTATAAAAATATTAAAACAATGATATTTTAGATTGATCAAAGTTAAATTAGATTAATCTGTCAACTTCTGATCTAAGTTATGGTTTTGATCGGGTTTAATAACCTTGTTTTATTAAAATTTATTTTTTATTTTATTAAATGATTTTAAAAATAAATATTTGTATGGAAGACGACAAATAAAATTACGAGAAGAAATGCTAATATTGAGAAGAACAAGGGTTCTAACCAACCATAATCATCTTGACTCACTCCACACAAGCCCCAAACTATAAAAAAAACTTGCAGTCAAGTCTAAAAAATATTTTTCAATTACTTTTACTTTCTACACTCCAAATTCTTGTGTCATTTTCACTAGAGCTCCTTGTTGGAATGGAAAATGATGGGTAAAAAAAGAAGACACAAACCCTGTATTTAGAGTAGGCCCAAACAGCAAAGTGTGCTTCTCTCTCGCCACTTGGTGAGGCCCAAATGGCAGGGGATGCTTTAACCTATGCATTTGGGTTAGGCCTAAACAATAGTGGATTTTCCTACCGCTTGGGCAACAATCAATCTTTTCACCCTTTTCCAAGTATTATTCAATCTGATGATACACAATGACACGTCTAATAATGATATCGCCCTAAGAAGTGCCACTCTATTGCTTGTTTTTTTTTTTAAATATAACTTGTTAATTTTCATAAACATGTATTTGATTGGTCCACATCTCGGTAAAAGAATATTCACCTAATCACCAACATAACTAAGAACACTTTTTATTGTTTATTATTGGTTGCACATACTCTTTGTTATTTTCATTGGTTAGGAAACATGCACCTAACTTTCCACCATCACACCTTCTCGTCACCTCCATATCAAGTGGGTTATCCTATATTCTCTACTCCCACTCCTCTCATCAGGCAAGTCATGTGACCTTTGACAAGTAAGAAGAGGTGTATAGATACCTAATACAATGGGGTATTCACAACATCAACTTCTTCACCACTACATTAAATTTTGTTTCTATCATCTATCTTTTTTTTTAATCTTTTCTCACCAAATTACTATCTTAATAATATATATATATATATATATATATATATATATATATATATATATATATATATTACCAATTATATTTAAAACAATTAAATATGAGAAATTAATGATAACCAATGCTACCATTAAAACATAAAATGGTGGTTATAGTAATTAATTAAAATGACTATAATAATTGTTATTAAAATTATAACATTCTGATTTAAAATTATTAATATGTATAATGAATAATTTAAGTGAGTAATTAATGTTGTCTACTAGATGTTAGGTACGTTCAAGGTTTGAACTTAAACATATACTTAATGTAAATAATTTTCAACTTAAAGAACAATAGTAACTAGAATGTTTTGAACTAGGTTCTTTAGACAAGGTATAAACTTATCACACACACAATATTAAGTGGTTTTAAAGTTCTATTAGCGTTGCACTTTTTGCAGTCATGCAGATATATCTTGTCTTATGGGTGTTTTTAAAAAGTTGTCCAAGCTCTTCTAATGGTGACCCCACCACCACATTCACTTAGGTGAATCTTCAAGGGTGTTTTATGACCAACATCTTGCAAAAGAATTTGCCTTTGGATTCATTCAGAGATTAACTCTTTCTAATCATCATAATAGAAAGCACATCATCATATAAATGAGACTTAGGACCATCCCGCAAAATACATATATAATATTTATGCTTTCTCTAATCACCTAACATTTTTGTTTTGACCTGTTGAACTTTATTCATGAGATCGCCATTCATTTAAAAATAGGTTTCCACTATTAGTGATTAATTTAAGGGCTTCAGTCCCATTTCCCTTAATGATTGAATAACTCGTTGGCGCGTCAAACCTTTAGTGAGTGAATCTGTAATGTTTTTTTTAGACCTGATAAAATTCAAAGATATAATTCCATGAGATATCAAATGTCTGATGGATTTATGTCTAATGGTCATGTGTCTTATTTTTTTAATTAAATTGTTTACTCTTAGCCATAGCTATAGTAACTTGGCTATCATAATGTATTGATATAGGTGGCATCGATTTAGAAACAAATGGTATGTTAATTAAAAAGTTTTGAAGCCACTCATCTTTTGAATTAGAGTATCTAATGTAACCAATTCTGTTTCCATGATGAAACCAATAATTATAGTTTGTTTAACAGATTTCCAACAAACTGCACCACCACATAAAGTAAACACATACACACCAATAGACTTCGTCCTTTTTGAATCTGAAATCCAATTAACATCACTAAATCCCTTTATTATAGTAGGGAAAAAAGAATAATGATCCATAGTCAATAGTTCTTTTTAGATATTTAAAAACTCTTTCTAAAGCACTCCAATTGAAACATTTGGATTATGAGTATATCTATTTAATCTGCCAACTGCACATATTATATTAGGTCTAGTATGATTTAATAAATGCAATAAAGATCTAATAATACGAGAATATATATAATGAGACACTTTCACCATCATTGTTTCTTAATTTAGTAAAAGGATCAAAAGGACTGCATACAATAGACATATCAAAATAATTAAACCTTTTTAATATCTTTTCAATGTAATGTGATTGAGTTAAAACAAAATCATTATTACTTTTCAATAATTTAATTCCCAAAATAACATCAACATCACCAAAATCCTCTATCTTAAAATTTTTAGACAAGAAAGATTTAGTAATATTTATAACTTGAATATTACAACCAAGTATCATAATGTCATCAATATTTAAACATGATATCACTAAGTCATTTTCAATTTGCTAAAATACACATTTATTATTTGTTTGAAAACCATCAAATAACATGACATGATCAAAAAATTTCATGTCATTGTTTTGGAGCTTGTTTTAAACTATAAAGAGATTTTACAAGCTTGCAAACTTTCTTTTCTTGACTAGGCACTACAAAACCTTCTAGTTAATCCATATAAATTTCTTCTTCTAAATCACCATTTAAAAATCTCATTTTAACATCTATGTGATGGATTTCTAATTTGTAAAAAGAAGCTAAATCAATCAGAATTATAATTGTAGTAGTTTTAGAAACTGGAGCATGGTGTAAAAAAAATCTACTCCTTCTTCTTGTTTAAATCTCTTAGCAATTAATCTAACCTAATTTTTTTTATATATAACCATCAATTCTCAATTTATTTTTAAAAATCCATTTACAACCTATTGTCTCACAACTTTGTGGAAAATTAGTAAAAAACCAAGTTTTGTTAGAAATTAAAGAATCCATTTCATCTTTTACATCTTCTTTTAAAAAAGAAGCTTCAAAAGATGTCATAGCTTCATTATATGTTTTAGGTTTATTTTGAAGTAAAAAGGTATAAAAATCAACACCAAAATCTTTCGCTTTTCTATTTCTTTTACTTTTTCTAACATGATCATTAACAATGTCTATTTTAAAATAAGAACCTTTAATAACTGGTTTAGACAATTTATTTTTTAATGGAAAATTTTTTTCAAAGAAAATCACATCATGTGACTCAATAACAATACTATTTGCAATTTCAGGAATATCAAAATTTACAACATTTATAAGTAGTGTTATTCAAAAAATATCAAACAAATGCACAATCTATAGTTTTAGGTCATATTTTTCTTTTCGTAGTAATAGGAATATTTACTTTTACTAAACACCTCCCCACTTTAAAATGTTTTAAAGAAGGTTTTTTATTCTTCTAAAATTCATATGGAGTTTTATATAAATTTTTATAAGAAACTCTATTAATAATATAACAAGCAGAATATAAGGCTTCACCCTTTCTAAATTATTAGGCAAACCATAACTAATTAACATTGCATTAATCATATCCATTAATGTTCTATTTTTTCTTTCTATTATTCCATTAGATTGTGGTGAATAAGAAGATGTTAGTTGATGTATAATACCATGCAGTTCTAAAAATTCATTCATTAGTTGATGTATAATTTTTTTTTCTAATTGATTTTCTACATCTGCTTTAAAAATATTAAACTTATCAAACAATTTACTTTTAGAATTATTCGAATAAACATAACAATATCTTGAAAATCAACAAAAGTTTTTTATAAAATATCTCTTACCACTTCGAGTCAAGACATTATTATTATCACAAATATCACTATGTATTAACTCTAATAATTTTTTTTTCTTCTCTATTGAATTTAAAGTCTTTCTAGGTTGCTTAGCTTGAGCAAAAAATTCACATTTTCTTTTTTATTAATACGTTACTTAGGTATTAAATCTAAGTGCACCATTCTTTTTATAGTGTTAAAGTTAACATGCTCGAGCCTACCATGCCATGAATCACAATATTCAATATTTACAATAGATAAAGATGAAAAATATAAAGCAATATTAGAAAAAGGCATTAAACTTAATTTATAAAGATCATTCAACAAATAACATTTTCCAACATAAGAACCAAACCTACTTATAACTATTTTATTAGATCCTAGAATAAGGGTAAATCCATTTTGATCCAACAAAGATGACTTTAGCATGAAAGACTCCATCCAAACCTATTTGTAACTAAATTTTTTATACAATCAGAAACATGAAAGACTCCATCCAAAGTAAGAAAAAAAAATCCAAAATAAGAATTTTTCTGGATGACAACTCTAACTTTATTTGACCTTCTTATATGACTTAAGCTACCTTTTCATTACCCATACTCATAGTTTGTGAGCTTGATACCTTATAATAAGATGAAAAATAATCTTTTATCAGCACATACATTTAAGTTAAATATCATATTTAACTCAGGGTTAGAAATAAAATACCTGTGAGTTGGGGAATAAGAGTTAGCCTCGAAAATTACTACATTGGCTTGTGGTTTAAAAGACTCTTGAGGTCCTGAAGGTTTAGATGCTTGCACAAACCCAACATTTCACACATTTTTTCTAATTCATATAGTTACTTTTAGGTCTACTAAAATTACTACTACTACTACTACTACTACTACTACTACTACTACTACTACTACTACTACTACTACTACTACTACTACTACTACT
>Ga0325405_1000053_pt1 | contig 96242 bp, 62 predicted proteins | sample PopdelMetagenome_21_FD_205663 | JGI IMG/M metagenome (GOLD analysis project Ga0325405, IMG submission 205663) | Populus deltoides microbial communities from Bellville, Georgia, United States - Xylem-Control-R2 | ecosystem: Host-associated > Plants > Phyllosphere > Stem > Wood/Secondary xylem...
GAGATTTAGAGTTTAGATCAACAATTTATTGCACGTATCATCTTGGAATGGTAACAAAAACTTACTTAAGATCAGAAATTCATACCAATTTCACCGCCAGATGGTCTATACAATTAAAAAACAAAAGAGACTTCCAAAGGGAACCGTGATTTAGAATTCCTCAAACCATAATAACTATACTTGGTCTTCAACGAAGACTTTTTGGGAGCTATGTTGACCATTATATGTGTGTGTGTGTGTGTGTGTGTGTGTGTGTGTGTGTAAGCGCATCTCATCCCAACTTAAACTGATAAAAAGTACATGCCTCCTAGTCAGAATCAAAGATTGTGAAAAGAACAAATCGAACTTCCCAAATCATTCATGTTCTCGATACATGAAAAACTTGGGTTCGCAAGGATTAATTTGCTAAATATGTATGTCTCTACTTCCAGGATTTCATTTGTGAATGTCTAAGGCATGCATCTGGTGAATAAATCAGAAGGAGGGGAGGATGGGGGCGTTGTTTGTTGAGGTGGAGATAGCTGACTAGCTCTATAACTCACAAGGGAAACAAAATAATTTCAACTTCATATTTTTCCTACTCCAGAGATATATAGTATTTTGATTAAACATTTTGAACTTCTGAAAAATCTGTCCAATTCAATAGGTACTTGAGTTCCTTAAGGAACGACAATCATGTTTTCCAAGGCTAGCTTTAATTTAAGAGGGGTTGTTCTACTCATTTCGGTAGAGCCCCTCTCTAATTCTTTGTTCTAATTAAGTTGTCTCGAAGTCTTTGATTTGACCAGAGTCCATGATCTTATAAGTTTTTTGTTTCCAAGATTGCACGAGTGAGTGTCAACGGGAAGTGGGAATGGCCTTTTGAGTCCCCATGTCCAAGATTGTTTTGAAAATACCAAACAACTGCCTGCGAGATTGGAAATCCAATGAAGTCCATGCCAAATCACAAATATTTTTTGTTCACATTTTGCCTGTGGTCTACAGCCAAAAGATCAAGGAGATTTGCTAACAAAATTAAGAAATTTGTCTTTGCTGCTTTATATGGTTATGTCTTAGCTGGGCACAAAATGGTCTCTCTCCCATCGATCAGGAAACAATGAATTGTAGTTTCAACAATTAATAAAGCTAATTTATTTTTCCAAAATATTATTTATTTCTAAAATCAAGAAACAATCTCATTCATTAAAAAAGTTTAGCTGGTAGAACTAGTGAGTCTCACGAATTCAATAAGCAGTGATCACGAAAGAAATTGTATCTCTCTAGAAATAACTATTAACGGTTACTTCAGGTAATTATATTTTGAGTTTGATAAATCAACTGTCAAGTTAGAAATCTTAAACAGTGATCAAAGGTTTAAATCCTGTCACGCAGGCTATGAGTTCCCTCATGAAGAACAGGCCATAAGATGTGTTGTTGAATGACGACAACACTTGTGAGGGTGACAGCTGACGAGGACCTACATGGGATGTTTACAAAAGAAGGGTGGGGGGAGGGATACTCCGACGCCATGATTGGAGCTCACTGTTCACTCACTGTTGCGACATCATCGTCTCTGACAATTTTCTCTCTTTGCTCCTTCGCCTAATAGACGAAAGGGATGGGTTATTATCTGTCATGCCTGGGTTTCACCAGTGAGGTAGTAGAATCGAAACCCTTTTGGGGAAAACAACAGGAGGAGATGAACAATTAATATTGAGTAGATAAGAGGTAGGAACTGCTACTGGTTTATAAACATTTACAAGTAATATTCTAGGAAGGCTTTAATTTCAGAAGTTTGTCAAGTTGCTTGTCACATTCATTTTAACTGGCTTTCACTTGTCATTTACTCCCTCTTACAAAATTAAACCTTGTAGGACCTAACACTTTCATTGCAGTCTCAGACTGCTAGCTTTCTTTCTTTTTCTTTTTTGTTTTTTGTCTACAAGAACCGATCAATGGTCCTCTAACTGGTCGAAGCAGGCCCATGGTTCGAAGTTTGCCATCATAAATAACCCAGAAACTCAGTTTGGGCCCTACAATTGTTGTCTTCTGCCATATCAAACTATCAATTGCATAAAGCATTCTTTGAAAAGTCAAGGCAGGCAAGTTTTGCTCATAAATTACTTCTCAATATTAATTATTTGTTCTAAAAGGTTTTTTAAAAGGTTTTTTTATATATTAAAATACTTTTTTATTTATATTTTATATTAGTACATCAAAATCATTAAAAACACTTCAAAAATATTAATTGAATGTTTTTTAAAGTATAATAACAAACAAACACTAAGAACTAAGAACATACATTGACAATTGAAATAAAAGCCAATAAATGACAAGATTATCAAAGGCCACCAAAGCAATTAACTATAGCACGCAAATGAATCGAAACCTGCAAATCAAAACAAGAGTACACTAGCACGATAGGTGCAGCCTGCAGGCCTGCAGCCTTGTTTCGAGGTTCATGTTGATTAATTGCGCATAGGAAGGATGCAAGAGTACCATACATCATAATTAGTCAAATATCAGTTAATGGCTATAACAACCTCAACAAAAAAAATTATATAAATATTAGCAATATATGTAATAGTAATTTATCTCCCCGAATTAAATCATATAAATATTATTTTATATATCATATAGCCAATTAATTGATTATATATAGCATGAACTTTGTTCATATAAATATATTTAATTTTAATAAAAACTTATTTACCTTTAATATTTATCAAATATTTGATTAACGAGTCTAGAGTAAAAATAAAATCATTAGAATAAAAATATTTTACAAAAAAAATTATAAAATTATTATAGATATTGGATTTCTATTTCATCAAATTATTATTCATGAATGTTCATGGTCAATGCTCTATTTAAACTAGATATTAATTAGAGTTGTTGAAACTAATACATATTATTTTTTTTAATGAAAGAAAACAGTTGTTCTCATAAATCGAGATATGAGGGACACCTAAAACTAATATGTAGGTGCTAGTCATATAACATATACACTGAACTGGCCTGCATGAGAATTTCATATGAAAAGATCACATGTGTCTATAGAAAGACTCATATGAATGTTGTGTAAATGATCCTTAAACTTAAGATTACTAAGTTATCTTATATAGAAAATATTATGTTTTGATCCTGGTACATATTGTTTTAATCAAGGGTTATAGACATGTAAATATTAGGTATAACATGAACTATATGAAGGTATTTAAATAATCAAGAGAGGATTCATCATCTTAGGTGAATTAGAGAAAATATTTTATATATTCTCAAATAGTATTAATTGTAAATCCTTATGCAAGTAGAATAAGATTTGAAAAAAGTTTTAAATCTTATTCAAATAATCAATGACTATGATGTATCATCTCAGGTGAATTATGAAAAATATTCCATATGTTCTCAAATAGTATTGATTGTAAATTCTTGTGCATGTGGAATAAGATTTGAAAAGAATTTTAAATATTATTCAAAGAATTAATGACTATGATGTTGAGAACAAACATGATTTGACAGAGTAGACACACTCTATGCTATAATGTTTAAATCAAAACATCGTTAATAAAAAGATAATAATTACACTGATAAATTGGTTACTAAAAGGTTAAATCAAACCACTTATGACTTTTCTAATATTTAGAGTATCATGACTGGTTGCTAGACATTGTATTTGATCTTGAAATATAAACCAATCAATTGTTGAATTGATAATAAATTAATTTATTTAATCCTATTTTATTTAGGATTGTGATTTATATTTAGGTCAACTTATTAGGAAAACTAATAGATCACATACATAAAAACCATTGGTCAAAAATTAAAATGGAATGATTAATCATGCATGACTTAATTGTAAATAAATTTTAGAAATTGAGGACTAGATTGTAATTTATATAGGGAATTATAATTCTAGACCTAAAAAAATCAAGTAAAGACTGAATTGAATAAATTTCTAAAATTATTCTGAAATAATATATGTAATATTATTCAGGAACAAATCAATACTTCATCATTTATTAAGTTTCCAGGTTTTCCTATAAAAAAATATCTTGCCTATTATTTTTTATATAGTAAATAGTACAGAAACTATAAGTTATAGAATACATGAAAAACATTATATAAAAAAAAACTAGCGTTCAAAGGTATTGCAATCCCTTACCCCTAAAATGATTTAAGAGATTTCTTATTAGTAGTTCGTGTGGATTACCTTAAAACTTGGATATGGTTTACAACAACTCAGCCTGAAAGCAATTACTCAAAGTCGAAAAAAATATCTGATCTTCAGAGTATGTTAATATAACAACTCTAAGTCTATTTAACGGAATCTTGGGACTCCTAAAACAAATTTTAAATTTATTGTTTTTGCTATTTAAATGTATTTGGAGAAACCAATAATAAATACCTCACTTTAGCAATTCCATGTGCAGCAAAGTATATTATGTAATCAAACAGAAGTTGTTTCAAGTCTCATCAATAGCACAGGAGTCCATCTGCCTAGATTTCCAGTACTCTACTTCTCCAACAAAACTAGCTGCATGGGGAACATACCAGCATCGTGCATTCAATGGATTCAACGAACGGAGGGTAAACCTGCATTTGTGTTTTGCCCAGCAGCACTGCAAATTTCCAGAAGAAATTATTTTGTGAACAGTGTGGAAAATGATTGGTGTCCCCATTGAAGCAGATGGCTACTGTTTTGAAGGGTTAACGGAAGGATGGTGTGGCAGAAAATGGGCCTCGCAATGAGCTCCAGTATTGCTAAGTTGAAAAGGACAGCTTCCATGACCTAATTCGATTACTGGAAATTCAATATGGCTGTATACCTGTATATATATCCCTACATACTGATGGATGGATAGAGACAGTTTCCATCGCCATAACATCAGGCTAAAAAATACTTAAAACCCTAAAAGGAATGACAGAAAGACAACTATATTATTTAGTAAGTGTTGTTCATCAACAATCAAAGCGAATACGTCCATTAATTTGGATTTTGGACTCTCCAGCCATGAATACTGTTACTTTTCTTCCCAGCTCGTGGCCATTCCACGAACAACTGTATGGTTTCATTTCTCATTCGGCATTGGAATTTCATTCCATGTCACACTTGCAAGGACAAGGGGGACATGCGCGTGCGTAAAGAAAAGGCAGGCAGCCTGCTGGGCTAACAGCAAAATATATACAAGTTGAATACGAAGTTCTCTAAGGAATATATAGATATACCGATTTAAAAAAGTACGTAGAACTGATCAATATAAAATAGAAATACTTTAAATATCTATAGAATTATAAACATGCTTTTAAAATTGATATTTTATTTTCATAAATCTCTTTTCTACTTCTTAAAAAAGAATTAAATCTTTATCATAAATTCTATATTAAATCTTCGTCTAACTAACATGGGATTGGAAGTGGTGAAAAAGATCACTCTATTATCGATCGTGCAAAATTGAGTGGTTCTATCCGTGCCTGAATATGACGTTTATTTACATATTTCCAGGACTGTCGTTTCTTACCTGACCTCTCATCACTTCACTTCACAGCGGTGGTAATGCCACTTAAGGTTTTGGAATTAATTAATCTAACGAGGTAAAACCTGCAGGAAGGGGATGTAGCTCAAATGGTAGAGCGCTCGCTTTGCATGCGAGAGGCACGGGGTTCGATCCCCCGCATCTCCACATGGGTTTTTCTTCTTGATTTATTAACCATTTTTGCGAAGCCCAGTCACATACATAGAAAGGCCACTCCATAAATAAAGCCCAAATTTGAGTCCATCAATCTGTTGATTGATAAATGGAGCTTCATTTTGCAGTACTGGCTTTGATTCTATGAGTGTGTTTGTGAGTGTGGTAGTGGTTGTTTTTTAAATAATTTTTTTTATCAAAATACATGTCAATGATATTTTTTTATTTTTTAGAAATAATTTTTAACATTAAAACGAGCCAAAAAGTACAAACCGCACTCAATTTTAGCAAAAAAAAAATTCAAAATTTGACGAAACACATGTTAAAATGCACAGCCAAACACTCTCTAAATCCCGTCCATGAATCTTCAAGATTTGTTTGATGGCTATCTACTGGGATCATGTAGGCATTTTAGTATCAGAAAATTATTTTTCTTCTTTATTTTAAGTTTTTTTTCTTCATTTTCAAATTGAAAATTATATTCATTTGTTAAAAACGAAATATTTTTTTTCCACTAAAAAACAAACTACCAGGATTATAGCTATTCTCATGAAAAATAGAAAAAAATAATTTATAATAACATCTTAATTTTTTGTATTTAATGCTATTCAAATTATAAATTATCAAAGTTATTTTTACGAACTAAAAAAAATCTGGTAGTTCTAAGAAAATAAATTTACGATATTTATCAAATATGAAGGATTAATATGATAATATAAAAGAAAATATTTTTAATGTTTTATGTTCACAAAAAGTGATTGTGTAAGATAGAGAAGTATTGTGTTATTTCTTAGAACTTTTGTGCGTTTAGAAAATGGGAAGAAATTTATATATGAATATTGTGAAAACCTTAAAAAAATATTTTTTTAATTTCAATATAATTTCTAAAAACCTTAAATAAAGAAATATTGAAAAAAATAAATAGTATTTTATTTTTAAACGACTCGTAGTATATTAGACTAGCTCAATGGTCTGCGCTCTGTAACATAGCATAGTAAAACAAAATAAGTGCCAAGAAAAGAGTATAAGCATTGGTAATGTGTCTGCTAAATATTTATGCACGTCACCAGATTCAATATTTTTTTTATCTTATAGATTATCTCTATTTAATTATATGATAATAAAACACATAATAATTTCTTTGTATTAAACATTTTTTTTAAAAAAAAACATGATAGGTGTGTGGGACCAAAATAATTAAAGTAGATCATTAATAACAAATGATAAAATTGTGTTTTTTTAAATTGAAGGACAAAACATGTATTAAAAAAAAAGGAAAAAGTAATAGAACGGATGTCGTGAATTAACTTGTCAAACCTAAGGCTTGGGTAATGAATTCGATTGGGTTAAATGAAATTTTTTTGGAATAAAATATAAAATGAAGAAATATTAAGAAAAAAAAGAAAAAGAAGCAAATTGAAGCCCAAACACGTGGGCTTGGTGACTCAACGTGCTGAGGCCTTAAAAAAAATCTAGACACATGGGGCTTGTAACCTAGCCCACATTCATATTTTTAAAAAAAAAAATTAAAGGGGTGTCTTTGTTTTTGTTTGGAGAAATAAAAAGACAATGTGTCATTTGTTTTCTATAGAATTTAGTGACTAGGGGTCGACGAAAATAAGGGTTTAGGTTTTTCAATTTTTTAAAAAACTCATTTGACCCAAACACATCTTAATGACCTTAAAAAAACCCATAAAACATCTCAAAGAACCCAAAATCAACTCGAACTTGAAATTTTTTATATGGTTAGATTAGCCTCATCGTGTAATTTGAAGGTAAGAAAACACCGAAGAAAAACTTTCCTTTTCAAATAAGACCTATTAACACCAATATCAATTATTTTGATAGTTAAAATAGTTGTTAATGATAATTTTTTTCTTTGCATGAAAATCGAAAAGCCTCTCTCTCCTTTTATAAAAAAAAAAAATTTACATCAAAATTAAATTCCTCACAGCTAAAGGGACTAGCGATACATTAACTAAAAAACATGAAGAACTAAAATGAATATTTCAACTGAAATTAAAAATTACTATTAATTTTACCAATTATTTTCACTTTGAATCCACCCCTCTTCTAAAAAAGCAATTATGCAAAAAAAAAAAAAAAGAGAGAGAGAGAGAGAGTTCAAGAACTAAATTAAAGAATTATATATAAAAAAATACTTGTTTCATTCCACATTAATTTGTAAAAGAGTGCATAAATAAAAGGCTCCAATGATTTCGCCTCGCAAATTAGTTTTTTTGTTAATATAAAAACAATCCAATTACATTTGAAAAAAACGAGGTTATCAGGAACAAATGTGCCGGCCGTGTTATTCCTAATCGCTTATTCTCTGGCTCGTATAAGGTATATTTTTTAATTTTAAAAATATTTATTTTTTAATTTTAAATTAATATCTTTTTATAATTTCAAATTATTTTGATATATTGATTTTAAAAATAATTTTTTAAAAATAAAAAATATTATTTTAATATATTTATAAATAAAAAATACTTTAAAAGCAACCACACCAATACTTTTAAATAATAAATTAAATATATATTTTTTAATTAAGTTGCATCCCCTAAAGCTAGATTTTCGTTTTTTTAAGGAAAAAAGAAAAGAAAAAAGAAGCCGCAGATAAGCCTTAGCGTCATGCTCTCCCTTTTGTTGAGTCGGGGCCCAGACATCAAATTCGAGCAATTTCCAACCAGTGGTTGAAAAACGGGAAGAAATGCAAGCAAAAGCATCACCCATGAAATTGGAATGTATTCTCTTTACCTTTCAAAATCACTCCTGCTAAATTTAAAGTGTATAATTTAACTAGTTAGATTTTAAATGTATTTTTTAAAAATTATTAATTTAAATTTTATAAATCTCAAAACCATTAAAAATTTATATAATTATTAACTTCAAAACCTATAAAAATAATTAAAATACATATAAGATACACCCACGTTAATTTAAAAAAAAATTTAACCCTTACTTGTTACTTTTTTTCAATACACAATTATCTCCCCCTTTTATTTTTTAATTATTATTATCAGTCAACCGAAAGCAACTATTTCCCTCCAAGAGCTTGAGAAAACGAAGATTTGAAAAGGTAGCAGCCCAGTTTGACCATTTGGCTGTAGTTAACCTTTCAACAACGAATCACGCCTCAACCGCTGTAGTTAGCTTTAATTTCTGTTCTTTCTATTTCTTTATGTTACTATCAAGATTGTTTATCATTTTCAGAATTTTTTATTGTAGAGCATACAATTTCTTTGAAGAAGAACTCATGGTGAAAGATGATTAGTTTACCAGCCCAGCAGCTCATGTATTTACCGTTAATCACAAGGCTATTCTTGGATGATTTTCATTTCTGAGTATGTTTTCTTGTTTGAGTTATGGAATTCTCTAGGACGAGTAATTGAATTTTAATTGGCTTGTCTGTGTTGTATTGTGTAATATGTAATTTAAAATGGGCATTTCTTGGACTTTCTAAAAAAAAAAGTAGGCAAATTCAATTTCATATAAAAAATAACAAAAAATATTATGTTAAATATAAACAATTGATTGTTGTTAAACTGGCATTGATATCCATATCACTACAAGATTTCAAAGTTTTACCGACGGACATATTCTGTCGATATGAGATTCAGAGTTTGACGGTAATTTTTTTACCGACTAAATCGCCGACAGAAAACATCTGTCAGCTTACTGTTCGTCGGTAATACCGGATTCCGTCGCTAAGTTTATCGGTAAAAAAAAATATTATCGATGGTTTTACGTACGGAAATTGTGCGCCATAAAAAAAATTCCCGCTTGAAATATACCGACGGATTTATTCCATTGGTGATAGTGGCATATCCAGTAAATATGTTTCAGCTACCGGTTAAATGCTGACGGACGGTATCCTTCTGTAAATTTGTCGGTGAGTGTGGCATTTTCACCACTATGTGAAATGCTGACGGATACATTCCGTCTGTAAATTCATCGGTGATGGTGGCATTTCCTGCTCCTTGTCAAATGTCGATGGATATATTCCATCTGTAAATCTCTTGGTGGGTATTTTTAAATTTGTTTTTTAAAAAATTTATTTAGAATAAATAATATAAATTAATAGTAAAAAAACCAATTATGCAAATAAAATTTTATTAAACATAAAAAAAAGAAATAAAGTTAAATAATATTCATTACAAATTTAATGTGTTTAAAAAATATATTAAATTAGCACAATGGTGGAGCTGGAGTAGCAGGAAGAGGCTGGTTGTTATACGGCTAAAAAGGAAGTGCACATGTATCACCACTTTGTCCAGTCATGTTCATGACCATTAGGTGGAATTGTTCATAATTCACCGAGAGTTGCTCGTATTTCTCGGTGAGATTAGTCGTGTGTTGTTTCAAGGCCATGATATCCTCAGATTGGGTGCTCGAAACTGATTTAGAGCTCCCAATGGTTGAGACACTACAAGCCGCCCACAAATTCTCAGCGGTAGTGTTGGAGAGCCCGTACACCAGATTTTTATCGGGTCCACCGGACGATTCTACCTCCATCCATAAATCCGGATTGAAATCTGGATGGGTCAAAGGATCGTCCCCATATCTCTCCCTCAATCGGCTGTTTTAGGTCTCCTGAAAATGAAAAAAGAAATCATCATATTCAATTCAATAAAAATAATAACTTACAAAATAAAATGGTTAAACAAACATACCACAAAGTGTTGAACGCGGTTGTCAACAAACTATTGCGCCCTCTTTTGGCGGTCTTGACTCCGCACATGCGTATCAACAAACAGCTCCATTGGACGGCGTAGACATAGGTAGATAGATTTGTTATGTTGACATATTTTGATATTTCAATTATTAGAATGTTGTATTATTTAAGTATTTTATATTCCTTTTGCATGTATATATGTTTATTTATTTGTTTTCCTGATGCTACTTGTGATTATAAAATATGAGAATTTGTTGTATTTAATTATTGTGGTTATTGCAAGTATTTTTAAGGAAGACAAACGTTTAGATATAGTTCGTTAAATAAGGAAAACTCTGCCAATATTTTATTAAATTATAAATTTCTTACTCTCTAAAATCACTAACTAAATTAAATGTAGGATTAATAAACTAAATAATAAATCTCATAAAAATCAAATTTTTTTTAGATTTAGATGTAGAGGGATTTTGTTGTTGGATTTTCATGGAATGGCTGAGATGATTTCTGGAATTTAATTAATATCATGATTCAAACAACGACGTTTAGTTAATGTTTTGGTTTTGAAATGTGACATCATTTAATTATCACGGTTCAGAAACGCAATACAAATTATATGTCGTATTTTTGAACCGTGACATTAAGTAAATGTTGTGGTTTTGAACCGTGACATTTAAAATTATGATATTTCAATATAAAAAAATTTGCCCATTCTTTTTTACTTTCTATGCTTATTGTCCAATATGTTACAATCAAAAGATAACATAGAGCTTTGCCAAGTTTGATTGCATAAAAGATGGAAGAATTATGTTGAATTACTGAACAACTATTGTGGCTAATAAATAGCCTTACACTGAGATGGAAAAGGAAAAACAACCACCCATAATTTTAAATCCTATAATCGTGGTGCATGACTACTTTAACAGAAAACAATCTTGTTCCTTAAGTTAAGGAGGAGATATTCAACTTAACATAAATAAGCTTAAAACAGGGGAACTTTGACTCTAACGATAATTCCATCATCCTCCCTTAAACTGAATGCCATTGTCATTCAGTTTATACTTGGATATTCATGCACTCCCAGTAGACTTCGCATTTTCAGAAAAACATTAAGCTTCATCGGCTTTGTTAGAATATTTGCAACTTGTTGCTGTGTAGAACAATGAACTAGCTCTAGAATCCCATCCCTAACAAGATCTCGAAGAAAATGGAATCTTACATCTATGTGCTTACTACGACCATGCATCACAAGATTTTTTGAAAGTTTAATCTCTGATATATTATCATAAAACACCACAGTTGGACTGCTTTGCTCTTGATTTAGGACTGTCAGAATTCTTCTTAACCACATGACCTGGCATGCGCTTGATGCTGCAGTTATGAACTCGACTTCAGTGGTGGAGAGAGTAACCACTGGTTGTTTCTTTGAAGACTAAGAAACAGCTCTTGAATTCATGAGAAAAGCATATCATGAGGTGCTTTTTCTATCATTTTGATCACCAGTATAGTCACTATCCGAGTACCCTACAAGTTCTTCACTTCCTTCTTTTTTGTAGAATATCCCAAAACCAGTCATGCCTTTTATATATCTCAAAGTTCTTTTTATTGCTTGGAAGTAAGAATCAGTAGGACGCTCTATATACCTGCTGATCAAGCTGACAATAAACATTAAATCAGGGCGTGTGGCAGTCAAATACATAAGGCTTCCCACTATTTTCTTATAGACTATGCTATCATCTTCCACTCCCCCTTCATCTTTCATGAGTTTAAAGCCAGGAACCATTGGGTTATGTACTGAGTTACACTGAGCCATATTGAACCTTTCCAAGATCTCTTGAGCATACTTTCGTTGAGTAATGAAGATACCATTTGCCTTTTGTAATACTTCAACGCCAAAAAAATACTTTATACTCCCAAAATCAGTCATGTCGAACTCAATCTTCATGGATTTCTTAAATTGTTCGAACATGGCTTCATCATTGCTAGTAAAATAAGGTCATCAACATAAAGGCACAAAATCAAAATTTTACCTCCACCTGCAGTTTTAATGAATAATGTATGCTCATAAGGACATTTGATGAAGCCTTCTTTGATGAAATACGTTTCAATGCTACTATACCAGGCGCGAGAAGCCTGTTTGAGTTTATATAATGCCTTTTTTAGTCAATAAACCTTAGATTCATGCCCCTTCTGTTCATATCCTGGAGGCTGCTCAACGAAGACTTCTTCAGTAATTTCCCCATACAGAAAAGCCAACTTGACATCAAGCTGGTAGATCACCCAAGATTTATGTGCAGTAATGGATATAACAATTCGTATAGTGTCCAAGCAAGCTACTAGTGCAAAAACTTCAGCGTAATTTATTCCATGATGTTGACAATACCCCTTAGCAACTAGTCGAGCTTTGTACTTGTCCACTTCTCCATTTTAATTGAATTTTGTTTTAAACACCCACTTTACTCCTATGGTTTTTCCTCCCGATGGCAGCACTGTTAAATCCCATGTGTCATTCTTCTCTATAGCTTGTATTTCTTGATCCATGGTTTTTCTCCATTTCTCAGACTTCACAGCTTTAACAAATGTAATGGGATCTCCATCAATGAACAATGCTAAATGTGCCAGGTTAACAGTTTCTTCATCTGAAAGGCCTTGTTCGGTTTCATAGTCTCTTATCCATACTGGTGGTCTTCGTGCTCGTATTTCATGAGATGGGTGTTCTTCGTGTGAGATATCAATGTTACCTCCATCGAATTTAGTTTCTGCATTGGTGCCAGATTCTTCACAGTCATCAGACTCTTCTCCATTTCACTCATCTTCTACTTCTGCTTCATTTTCAGTCTCCCACTCGAGTTCAGTAAATATGGCTTGTTTGTGATCATCATCCCAGTTCCATTGCTGATCTTCTTCAAATACCACATCTTGGCTAATAATTATTTTATTTGAAATCGAATCAAATAACCTATAAGCCTTAGATTCCTCACTGACCCCCAATAAAATGCATTTTAAACTCTTGGCATCAATCTTTATTCTCTTGCTGTCAAGTACATGCACATGAAAAATGCAACTAAAAACTCGAAAATAGTCCACTGATGGCTTGTGCCCATTCCACACTTCTGTAAGTGTTTTGTTCTTCATAGCTAGAGTTGGACAATGATTTAGAATATGCATCGTTCAATTCACTGCTTCAGGCTAGAAAGTCTTAGGAATTTGCTTTGCTGTCAATATGCTTCACACCATATTCATAATAGTGCGGTTCTTCCTTTCTGTGACATATTCTGTTGGGGTGTATAGGCAGTCGTCAACTGTTTATGAATACCATGCTCATTGCAGAAGTCGGTGAATTCCTGTGATGTAAATTCTCCCTCACGGTCTGTTCTAAGGTTCCGTATGTAAGTTCCAGTTTCCTTCTCATATCTGGCTTTATAAGATTTGAATATGGAAAGAGCTTCTGATTTCTCCATCAAGAAGTATACCCAAGTTTTTCTGCTGAAATCATCGATGAATGTAATAAGATACCATTTTTTGCCATTGGAAACTGGATTGATTGGTCCACATATGTTAGCATGCACCAAATGAAGAATGTTGAAGGCTCTCCACATACTTGCTTTAGGAAATGAAACACGATGATGTCTTCCCACCAAGCAATTTTCACAAATCTTTTGGGATGCTTTAAATGGAGGTAACCCTGTCACCATGTTCTTTTGTTAGAGCACTTTGAGCCCATTCCAGCTGAGATGTCCATACTGACAGTGCTAAAGATCTGCTTAATCTGTGATTAGTGAGGAGAAGCATTTTGGTTCCTTTGGTGTGCAACGAGCAAGCACAGTAAACATTCTGTTGTGTGTCATCTCTATTTCCATGATTAAACCCTTTTTCTTTGTGAAATATTTTGCATATTCCATGTTGGATAAGGACTGTCAGCCCCTTTTCCTGTAATTAGCCGATACTCAACATATTATTCTTTAGGTCTGATACGTAGAAGACTTCTGTGATTACATGCACAAACCTATTTACTTCCATTCGAATTTTTCTTTGCCTTGTACAGTAATGCTTGAGTCATTGCCAAGCTTCACTGATTCTCAAAAGCTTTTGTCAAGATCAAAAAACATGTTCTGTTTTCCACACATATGGTTACTACATCCAGAGTCAAGAAACCAAATGTGCTACATTGCAGTCTCGTTGGAATTTATAAAAGCCATCAACAACATATCGTCCTTTGTTTCAGCATAATTCACCTTCTGTTCCCTGTCTCATTTAGGACATTCCCATTGAAAGTGCCCTAGCTCATGACAATAGTAACACTCTAGGATGGATTTGTCGAATCCAAACCTACCCCTTCCTCTTCCTCGTCTTCGGTAAGTGCCTCTGCCTTCACCTCTTCCTCCTTGCTGGAATCCATGAGTGATTCGAAGTGCTTGTTCATCGTTCACATACTGGCTGATCTGTTGTTCATGCACCAAGAGGTTGCTTTAAAGTTCATCTATAGATATTGTGTCCAGGTTATTGGATTCCTCAATGGAGCAAACAACGTAATCATATTTTGACGTCATAGACCTCAAAATCTTTTCAACAATGACCACATCATTCATTTGTTCTCCATGCGTTCGCATCTTGTTAGCTATGGTGAGAGTTCTGCCAAAATAATCATTAACTGATTCTGCAACCTTCATATGCAACATTTCAAACTCTTTGCGAAGAGTTTGCAATTGAGCACGCTTGACACGTGTTGTTCCTTAATACTTTTGCTTCAAAGAATCCCATATATCTTTCGCCGTATCTTTCTTCAAGATGGTTTCCAGTATCGATCGATCAATGGCTTGGAACATATAGTTATTGGCCTTGAGATCTTTCAGCTTCTGATCTTCATACGTCTTCTATTGTATCTCACTAAAATTCGATCCTTCTGCTGCAGCAGTGATCCCTGTCTCTATCAAGTTCCAATATCCTTAGGAACGCAGAAAATTCTCTATCAGCATACTCCAATGGTCATAGTAACCATCAAACCTTGGAATGGCAGGTTGCACGAAGCTATTCTCAAATGCCATGTCTCTGACTCTTCACTTTAATACCTGAATCATAAGTTTTGATCAAACCTCGTGTGGAGGCTTTGATAATGTTACAATCAAAAGATAATAGAGAGCTTTGCTAAGTTTGATTGCACAAAAGATGGAAGAATTATGTTGAATTGCTGAACAACTGTTGTGGCTAATAAATAGCCCTACACTAAGATGGAAAAGGAAAAACAACCACCCACGATTTTAAATCCTATAATCGTGGTGCATGACTACTTTAACATAAAACAATCTTGTTCCTCAAGTTAAGGAGGAATTATTCAACTTAACAGAAATAAGTTTAAAACAGAGGAACTTTGATTCTAACGATAATTCCATCACAATATGCCTAAGATTGATGAGGTAACAAATCACAACCTACCCGCTTTGTCACGTGGTAATTGATAAGCAAAACAAAGCAAGGCATATAAGCAGAGATGACAATTTAATCTGAATATGATGGATACTGACTCGGTCTGACCTGAATGTGGAGGAATTTTTTGGATTCGATTGATAATGAGTAGGGTATGAATATAGTCAAACCTGACCCAAAACCTGTTTGAGCCCAATCCAAAATATTTATTTATATTATACAAATGTATTTGTAGAATATTTAGATTTTTTAAATCCAATATAATATATACATATTTTAATATCGACATAAAATATAAGTATAGATGAATAATATTTATCATTTAATAAATATATACCTGCTTCAAATATATGTGTGTGTGTATATATATGTATGTATAATATATTAACTATTTTATTTTTTATTGATTAATAAATAATAAATATTTATTGGATACTATAATTTACTGAATAATTTTTAATTTTTAATTTTTTTAATTAATAATTAATAAATAATAAATAGAGTATGAATATTAAGAAATTGTATAGCCGCTGTCATGTAGTTCCATTTTAAATACGCGACGGTTTCGTTCATTTCGAAGTCACTCCTCCTCCACAAATCTCTCTCTCGCTTTTGTATTTTCTTTCAACGCTCAGCGAAAGTCGGAGAGAACCCTAAATATCTCTCTCCTGTTTCGTCCTCCAATCACAGCCACCAATCAGGTTAAACACAGAGAAACATTCGGTTCTCTTCTCTTCAAATCTACTCTCATTTGCTATCATTTCTATTTGTTTTCTCTTAGATTTGTTGATTTCTCCAAAGCTAAAATCGAACGATCTCTCTCGTCAGTTCTAATCAGATCCTGTTTCTACAATCTGTTTTATTAGATCTGTTCATCTACTGCTTGTTCTCGTAAATCTGATGTGCCGCTTCTGCATTAGTTTTAGGCATATATATTGATTCTTGGACTGTCGTCGTTGTTTTATTTATCAGATCTGATTGTATTTGTTCGAATTGTGGTGGATCTGTTTAACTCTTATTTTCTTGCTTTGTTCTCTTCCAAATTTTGCAATACGAAAAATTAATTTCAGATCTGTTAGAATGTTACACGTTTGAGTTTGTCATGATAATATTGGAATTTATTGCGAAAGCAATTCACTCATTTCTTTCACTCTCTTAATTTTCTATCTGCATCTGTTATTTTTTGGATGTTTTAACAAAAAATGTAATTCAACTAATTTATTTTGATAGTTTCATGGAATGTCTCACATCACGTGCTCATCTAATTTCAGTGTTTTACACTTTTAGATGAACTGAATTGAGCTGTTCATTGAATTGATGTTGTATTTATTGGCTAGCCTCAATAATTTGTCTCTTAGCCTCTTCTTTTTTGCTTTTGGTTATTTATGTTTTTGTGCTTATTTGCTTGCTATAAATGTGAGTTTGGCTTCGTAGTTTTGATTAGTAATTTTCTGTTGAGAACTTGGGCTCTTTGGATTCATGTCGCCCCAGTATTCTTGGAAGAACCCAAAACTTATTTGTTTCACTTTGTATGATGCTCTACGGTAGTTATTATCCCCGTAAATGTTCCTTGCTCTGCTTATACAGATGGTGCATTGTCTGAATTTAGAGTTTTTAGCCTCTTGCGAATTTTACCTTTACGTGTATCATTACGTGTCAATTTGCATAGGCCTAGGCTTTTTTTTTTATTGCCTTTAAAATAAGCAGTTTTTAACAGCTTGTACTTGCATCTTTGCAGGGAAAGGCAAAATGGCCGATCAGATTCAACACCCTTCTGTTATGAAGAAAGTAGCTGGCCAGTTCCTTCTTTCCAGCGTTTCCCAAGATTTTGGTTGTGATGGGGCTTTCCAGAGGCCGGCTCTATACCAAAGGCGTGCTTATGGAAACTACTCGAACCCTGCTTTCCAGTACCCCATGGGACGGACATGTGCAGTTGCCACCGATTTATCTATTGTTCCATCAACTGCTTCTTCTGTTCTTGTTCAAGCCCCCGCAGAAAAAGGTTTAGCCAGCTTTGCTATTGATTTTCTTATGGGGGGAGTATCTGCTGCTGTATCCAAAACTGCTGCTGCTCCTATCGAGCGTGTTAAGCTTTTGATTCAAAACCAGGATGAGATGATTAAATCTGGCAGGCTCTCTGAACCCTACAAGGGCATTGGTGATTGTTTTAAGCGAACAATTCAGGATGAAGGGTTTGGGTCCTTGTGGAGAGGAAACACTGCCAATGTCATCCGTTATTTCCCCACTCAGGTATGCTAGCATCTTCAAGTTGATATCTTTTCTATTTAGATAACTTTTTTTTTTATAATGAATTCTATGCTCATTGCTATTGTGAATCTGTCAGGCCTTGAACTTTGCATTCAAGGATTACTTCAAGAGGCTCTTCAACTTTAAGAAAGATAGAGACGGCTACTGGAAGTGGTTTGCTGGAAACTTGGCCTCAGGAGGTGCAGCTGGTGCTTCTTCCCTTCTCTTTGTCTATTCATTGGATTATGCTCGAACCCGTCTGGCCAATGATGCCAAGGCTGCAAAGAAGGGAGGAGGGAGGCAATTCAATGGGCTCATTGATGTCTATAGGAAAACAATGGCTTCTGATGGTCTTGCCGGGCTTTACCGTGGATTTAACATTTCCTGTGTTGGAATCATTGTCTATCGTGGTCTCTACTTTGGAATGTACGACTCCTTGAAGCCAGTGCTTCTTACTGGTAGCATGCAGGTTAGTGGAAACAATTGTGCTCATCTGTCTAATTATTGTGGTTGCAAGATTGTGTTGGCCACTAAAGTAGGTTTACATTTTAGCTGCTGAAGAGGGTGTTTGGGAGTGTTGGAATGGTTTTTTATTTTGCTTGAAAATGCATTAAAATGATGTTTTTTTATTTTTTAAAATTTATTTTTAACTCCATCATATCAAAACTATATAAAAACACACAAATATTTTAAAGCAAAAACAAAATCAAATTTTTATAAAAAGCGGGTTAAACCGTAGCCTTAAACGGGCACGGAATTTAATCACTTCTTGAGACAGGAATGGTGTTTTGTTTTGCTTAGTAAATGCATTTAGCTCTGTTGTAAATGTATTTGGCTTTTTTATTCCCTCGTCACTATAAAATCTTTGACTAGTACCACCGTACTAAATCTTGTGCTCTTAATTTCAGTGCTTGAAGCCCAAGATTTTTTTAATTATCTACTGGAATTAATTGTGTCTGCAAGATGGTTGCTTTATCTTTTATTAATTTTGAAATCGGATCACTGGTGTAACTCTTTTTGTTCAAACTGCCAAAAAGCTTTCTGTTGAATAAATTAGTGTTTTTGGGTTTTTAACGCTTAGTTTTCTGTTCTGATTTTTACAGGATAGTTTCTTTGCTAGCTTTGCCCTTGGTTGGCTCATTACCAACGGTGCTGGCCTGGCTTCCTACCCCATTGACACTGTTCGTAGAAGAATGATGATGACATCTGGTGAAGCTGTCAAGTACAAGAGCTCACTTGATGCCTTCTCTCAGATTTTGAAGAATGAAGGTGCCAAGTCTCTCTTCAAGGGTGCTGGAGCAAACATCCTCCGTGCTGTTGCTGGTGCTGGTGTCCTTGCTGGTTACGACAAGTTGCAGCTGATTGTATTCGGCAAGAAGTATGGATCTGGTGGTGCTTAAACAAAAGCTGAATCGTCAGTCACATTTTTTCTTTTAGGGGTTAGATGGTGATGAAAATCTTGACTTGTGAGAATTTAGTCCGGCGAATTTTGCTTCAAATAATTCAGTTTTAGGGGAAGCCGCTCCCTGAACCAAAATTTACATTTTGGATGGAATTTTTTTTTATTTCAGAAGAAGCCTTGTGATGGTTGTGGCCGAGGCCACAGCTGCTTCTTGGAATTTTAGTTATATAATTTGAGGAATGCATTTTACAGGTTACGTGATAAATTTACTTTTAAAATACAAAAATAAACTATCTTTTAATATTCTCACCATTTCTACCTATCTGTGATCATTCCAATTGAAATATCTTCACTTCCTGTAATTTTCAAAAGCCTCGGTTTCGTCTTTGTATTTTATTTTTAAATCAGTCATTTTAAAATTCCTTTGGTCCTCGTATTTTTATAAAAATTCAGATAGTGAAATAATCTTTTCATGATTACTTTTTAATCATGTATTGATTCATTACATTTTTTTTCTTCTTATGCCGTGTATCTTCACGTTACATTATAATTATATAAATTGTACATATAACAAGTCATCATACCACATGTTTTATTACATCTAATTAAATTTAAACATACTGTAAGAGTTACTGGTTAATCTCCTCCTTTCAATATCATCAATTTCAAATTGCAACTCGTTGTAATTGTAAATAAGTATGTAATATCTATGTAGATGCGAGGAAGGTCCATATCACACTATAGCATGTGGATGGATCTGAAATGCTGATAGATATATCAGCATTCCCAATACTTTTACAATAAATAATTTTATCTTTCGCTAATGCTATTTTAAGATACTTGTGGGTGATCTCGAGATGTTTTGGGTGTGTTTCGCAGTAAAAAAAAAAAAAAAGTTGAAAAAAATAAAAATTATAGTTGGTATTTGCTAATCGAGAGTCACAAATAAAAATTACCACACATGAAATTGTGTTATATCCTAAAATATTTTCTTTTCGATGTTACTTTATTATTCTTTTTTTAACTGTATTAAAAACCCAAAAAACTCCAAGAACTGTTATTGTGGTTTTTTTGACAGCAAAAAGCTATTCTATTATTTATTGTCAATAAGAGGTGTGATGTGTCCTCGGCAAATTATCTTTATTATATTTCAATTTATTTATTTTTATTTCTAATAAAGATAAAAACCATGAATCATCCCAAGTGATTATTTACATAAAAGTACTGATGAATAATAGATTTGTGTTTGTTAAAGAAGGGCACAACAGTACCTTTAAAATGATGGCATTATTTAGAATCATCATATATAATATTCCGTACACCAAACTTAATGAGATATTATATTCTATGATCAACCTTTCTTTCTTATGTTTTTTTTACCAGCTTTTAGTTTCAAATTAAATAAACTCAGTCCCACTCTCTCTATCCGCAAGACACGTGTATAACTGGTGCGAGAAAGAGTACCGATTCCTTGCTTGCGAACTAGGCTTCTTAGGTTCCATGTTCTCATGACATTAATTTAATATTTTTTTAAATAAATATATATTTTAAAAGTCTCCCAGCACTGTTAAAAATGGAATACAAAACCAGCGATTAATCGGATAGCTTTTTTTATTAATCTGTTTTATCCAAGCAAAGTTTTTTATTAAACAGTTAAAAACTTCAATTTGCAGAGGAGAGATAGGTTATATGCCAAAACAATTGATACAATGCGATTAGAGGTGCGCAACACAATTAAAAAAACTGATTAAACTGAAAAACAAAATTAAAAAAATTAAACCAAGAAAAAAAACAATTAAAATTTAAAAAAAATCGACCGGTTTGGTTTTATAGGCTTGAAATAAAAAAAATCGAATCAAACCGAACTGAACCTAATAAAAAAACCGAACCAAACCGGAAAAATCACTCCATTGCAATTTTTAAAATGGATAAAATATCAAGTCAAACCAGAAAAATCACTGCATTGATTTTATAGACTTGAAATAAAAAAAATTAAACCAAACCAAATTTAAATAAAAAAATCAAGTCAAACCAGAAAAATCACTGCATTGCAATTTTTTGTAATTTTTAAAATGGATAAAACATCATAACACAGTTTAAACTAGCTATTTAACACGGATTGCGAAGAAAATTGAACAAAACAATTAACAATTTAAACTCAAATCAGGCACTTTTATCAAGTTCTCAAACCCAAAATGATTTTTTTAACAAAACCTAATAACTTCTCTAGTTGCTATCCTTCAACCCCAAATCAACCCTAATAACTTGTCAAGTGTCCTCAAAACAATAACGAAATCTCATGTCATACCTTCGAAGTCCCACCATTTGTTGCAACTTTCAAGTTCACCTTATCAGAGGTTTTTTCTGCAGTGTAATTTCTGGAGCTCTACAATCTGGCGAGAGTGCAGAAATAGAGTTTCTGGAGAAGGAAAAATGTGAAATTAGGAATAGAGCTAGATAATTTAGGAATCAACAATATATTTTGTATAAACTTGTAAACTTGGGTGCAAAATCATGATTTTACATGATTTTAACTAAATTTACTGATTTTTCACGAATTAAGTCTAATTATACTGGTTTTTGAGTTTTTAATGTAATTTTTCACATTAAATACGTATTGATTCATTATAATTATATAATTTTATAAATTAACACGTGATTTTAATAACAATAAAAAAAGTTATTACCCCTTTATTTATTACTTATTTATGCCAAATTACTTATTGGTTGATTTAATCATCCTTGAATATTTTTGTCAGTTCAGTACTTAAAGATTGATGTTTTCAAGGGTGAGAAGAAGCCAACTTCTATCGTTTGGGTATGACCAGCGTTACAAAAACCATATCGTGCTGGTGTTTGTTTTTAATTTTAGGCTAGAAAGTAATTTTTTATTTTAAAAGTGTATTATTAAAAAGTAAATTATTTTTAATATTTATCAATGTTATAGAAAATAAATTGAAAAATATTTTCTAGTGTTTGATTATAACATGGAAAACAGGCTGAAAAATAACTTATTAATACTTTTTTTCAAGTTTATTAAAAAAAATGATGAAATTTAACATATAAGAAAGTTGAAAGGAGATGAAATTTAGAAAAAAAATTTTAATTTAATAAATTATTTCAAATAATATAAATAACAATCAAAAGAGTAAGAATTAAATCTAATAGATAAAAATGTTGAAAGATAATGGAATTTTAAAGAAAAAAATATAATTTCATAAATTATTTTAAATAAATAAATAGTAATAAAAAAATAAAACTCAAATATTATAGATAAAAAATTTCAATTAAAAATAAGAAATGAGAAAAATAAATAAGAATCAAAAGAATAAGAATTAAAATTGATATAAAAATTAAATTATATCAAATTTTAAAAAGTAAAATTAAAAATAAATAAATTAAAAAAAATTTAAACAAAACATATAGTAATAAAAATATTAAGAACTAAAATTAATATAATCAATAAATAACATGATTTTGTAAAATTTATAATTTCTATAAAGTTTATTATGTTTAAAATAAAAAAAACTCATTCCTGAAAATCAAATCTATATTTTTTAATTAAAAAATATTTTTTTATCAATATATTTTTAATAATGAATAAACATGAAAAAGTTTAGAAAAATAGTTATTAAAAGACCGCTTTCCATGAAATAGTAGAAGAGGTGTTATTAATTGTGGTGCTGTTTCTATTGTTCATATGGGTACCAGAACTCTCTTTTAGAATTTGGATTTTTACGTGAACAAATTGTAGGGATCATTGCACAGCTTTTACGGCAAAGATTGTGCAGACGGACGGCACTCTGATTAATGCGATGCGGCTGCTCAGATATCTCACCAGCTCCGCAACCGCCTTTAATTACTTCTCTTTCTTTGTTCACAGCCAATTTTACGACAATCCTCCATCCTGAAGTTTTCACTTCCTAGTTTTTTTCTATATTGACAAAAAAAAAAAAAAACTATGCTAAGATAAAAACACAAGGCAAACTTTGCAACAAAATTTACGATCGTGGGATATGTGAAATTGCGCACAAATCATATGCAAATTGTACACTCAGGTTCAACATGATCTTGCTCGAAATTAACTAGATTATGCAAAAAAACTCAGGGGAATTTATAAATTTTTGGTTAATAATCCCCCGGTCTTGGAATAGCTTTGAGTTGGTAGGGAAAGCGAGTTAAATGCAAGAAAGTAACGTGTCTGTCTGTACGCTGCAATAAAAAACTCATGCATAAAAATTAAAAAGCGCCACTGAGCAGGTGGGAGGAGAGAGAGAGAGTTGTGCTGTGTGAAAAATACTGATATATCTATCATCTATTGTCCATTCCCTCTGCTTTCACTCTACACTCCCTCCCTCCCTCCCTCCCTCCCTCTCTCACACACACACGCACACACACACGCACGCACTTCACATACCACATACCAACACACGGAAAGAGATTAAGAAGAAGAGGGCCTCTTCTTGCTTCCCATTCTCTCCTTTTCTTCTCAGGTGTCTTCCCTCCCCCCCCTCTCTCTCTCAAATTTTCTTTCTTTTTTTTTTAAAAAAACTCTTTCTGTTTTTTTTTTATATATATAAATTTATCTCTTAACGTTAATCGAGAAACTGCTTTGAATTTTGATCAATGTGATTACCCATTTTCCTTTTTCATTGCCTTCTCTCTCTGACTTCCCTGCTTTTCTTTATTTTAACTCCGTTTTCTCTGTTAATTAACATTATAGATATCTTTGCAGAGTTTCTAGCTGAAATGCCGAGCCTTTTTGCTAAATGAGTTGTAGTATCATTAAAAACAGTGTTGCAGAATATCTGTATTCTCTGTTTGGTTTCTGAGAAAACCAAGGTAAAGGATTTCTTTTTCGTTTTCTCTATTTTTATTTTGTTTGAATTTTGTGGTTCATTTCTGCTGCTTTTGAGGTTTGAGAGTGTAAGAAAAGAGATAGAAGTTATGGGGTTCTAGGTTCTGCACAGCTAAGTTCCTTCAACATTTGCTTTTCAAATTTAGTTTGCAAAGTGAGAATTTTTCTCTTGTTTTCTGTCCCCCCCCCCCCCCCAATCATGCATTTTCCTGATTTTTTCTTCTAGTTTTGACTGCCGTTTCCATCTTTGTGAGTTTGACCGTTTTAACATCCTAAATTTGACAATTTAATTGATTATTTATTGGCTGACATGTTATAATTCAGTTTTTTTTCTCTGAAATTAAATTATGAATTCTTACTGTTGTTTTCCAGGATTATGGAATTTTGCCAGCGCTGATGGATCTTGATGTTATTTAAAGTTGTGTTCTTTCACCTTTTACTATACAGGCAACAAAAGGTTCGTTACCATGCCCCACTTTATGATTGATGGGTTTTATGGCAATAGTTTTCTGATGGGAATTTGACGTTGTTAATTCCTGTCGACTTTGCAGCTTTATGATTTGTTAGAATTGGAGCTAATTTAGTGGTGACAAAATGAATGGGAATCGACAAATGGAAGTGCATTATATGAACACCGACTTTCCTTACACTACCACTGAAAGCTTTATGGATTTCTTTGAAGGACTAACTCATGCTCCAGTAAATTATGCTCACAATGGACCAATGCATGATCAGGTACTTGGTAATTTTTATTCAGTTTTTGTGTTTGAAAAGAAAAGAAAACCTATGAGATAAGTTTTCCAAAATAACTTGTCAGGTTCTTCGTGCTTCAGGCACTGTTTTAAATGAAAAGAGATGTAGGTTGTTTTGTTGATGTATTCATCCTTTTCCAACATCATAATGTAAGGTTCACACTTTAATAATAGTAATGTAAGGTGCACACTGTAATGAGGTGGACTGCCCTTGAAGTAATTGTGAAGCTCAAAATGCTCTACTTGCGTGCTTGTTGCTATGGCTCTATTTTCTATCCTTTATTATTCCTGCAGTCTGCACTATTGATGAATGAAAATATTCATGATTCCATTACACGCTTAGGTACTCTGTTGAATGTTCTTAGCTAGCATTTTCGGTTTTTTTTTTCTCCTGCTATTTGGTTTGGTTATGAAATGGTAGCTGCAACTTCTCTTATAATTCATTTTCCCTTTCTAATGTTGTCTATTCAGGACAATGCATATTGGTCAATGAATATGAATGCATACAAATTTGGATTTTCTGGTCTGGGGAGTACTTCTTACTATAGTCCATATGAGGTAAATGATAATTTACCAAGAATGGATGTGAGCAGGATGGCTTGGGAATACCCTTCAGTAGTGAGTGCTGAAGAGCCCACAACCACAGACACACAGTTTGAAGGAGATGCGAACATGGGAGTGCATGCCATACCTGAAGAAAGTTAGAAGTTTGTTCCATTTTTGTATTTCCTGTTAATTGATACATGATGTACAATGGCTTGTCTTTTTTGTTGATCAAGGATCTTCCAATTTACTAGTTTTTGGCTAGTTCGAGTTAGAAAGCATCTATTTTTAGCGGCGTGGTAGATGTACAGTAATGCATTTTAGGTTTCATAACTAAAAGGGATCCACAATGTTTGTCTCTTGCCATTTGATGTTTGCGTGGAGCTGTTTTCTTGTGTTCAGTTTTTGTGAACATCTTTCTGATCTTTTGAATATTGTGTTGCTCCTGCAGGCATTTCAAATCAGGTAAGCACCAATAGTCCACAGGTATGAAGTTCTCTTTCTGATGTAGTCTTACGCATTTGCATAAATTTCTTACTGTTAGTTTATGTTTATGACATGTTATGCTCCAGTTCCTGGCATCATCTTCAACTTGCTCATTACTTAAAAGTGTCCTGGGCTTACAAGGAAAGAAGTTCGTCGTAATCTTCATTTATTGATTTATTATCTAGTCAAAGTGCTATACTACGGTCATCATAGGACAACTCGATAAAGCAAATGAATCTGTATTATGATCCCTTTTGGTCGATTTTTTAAATGAGATGATTGTCTTTCTACAGAATATCTTACAAACTTCAAATAACTATTGATTTGTTATTTTCAGCATCAGATCTCATGCAGTTTACTTGCTGAATTATAGTTGCTCACTACAGTGCCAGTGTTAATGTACAAAACTAATTAAGCCTTCAGGTTTTTCCTTGAATTTTTGCAGGCTCTTTGGCAAGATGATGTTGATCCAGATACCATGACATATGAGGTATGGTTTATGTAAATTGTCCTGTTAGATTCCTTGCAATAAATTGCGTTTATGTATTATACAAACCTTGGGCAAGCATTTACAAATATCAGTATATATTTACCCTTTTCTTTTGCTCTGAATCGGATATACATACATTAATAAGGATATAATATTTTCTTTCTTTACAACCATCCCAATTAATTACTCTTTTCTGTTTAAAGAAATAGAATGTTGAATGCCATTATTTAAAGGCATAGACTCGGTGTTTCTTCAAAGTTGCACAATACTTGCATATTAAATTAGGGTGAGCAAAAAAATGCAAAGGGTTTTATTGGAGAGTTTTGATTCACTTTAAAACTGGATGGTGTTGTACATGTTATGCACATCTCCAAGTGTTAGTGTCCTCTTATATCGAATGCTCTCAGGATATTGTTGCTATTAGCTTAAAGTTTAGATGAAGATTTTATAGTGGCTATGTTTTCTGTGCCTCAGGAATTGGTCGACCTAGGTGAGACTGTTGGAACTCAAAGTAAGGGTCTATCTCCTGAACTTATCAGCTTGCTTCCAACCTCAAAATGCAAGTTTGGAAGCTTCTTCTCAAGAAAAAGATCTGGGGAAAGGTAATGTTTTGCATAACTGAACTGTCCATTAAATTTTTTGATAATATAAAAGGCATTAGAGGCAACTTAAAACTCACATAGCAAGTAATAATGAAATTATTAGACTCTTATCAAGGTAGCTAACTGGTGCAAAACTCGTTGCTTTCTGGTCTTTAACCCTTCAGTTAATCTCTTTTAAGCTGTTCACCATTTTCTTATTTTACTATTGTTGCGAGACAGATGTGTAATTTGCCAGATGAAATATAAAAGAGGGGATAAGCAAATAAAACTGCTGTGCAAACATGCTTACCATTCTAAATGTATTACCAAATGGCTTGGCATCAATAAGGTCAGTCCATGTCGCTTCAAAGCAAAAGTTTTCTGAACCTTGCAAATTCAGCTTTTCATATCTTGTCTCGTACTGTTCTTGATGTGTTTTGTCAGGTATGTCCTGTTTGCAACGATGAGGTATTTGGAGAGGAATCAGGGAATTAACAGATCTAGAGAAAAAGAAAATCACTGCTCTATCGTCTCCTTTTCTTTTATTTTCTTTCTATTTTTTATGGGTGGTTTGTTTCTTTTTCTTTTTGTACACGTAGGATGAGTCAAGAAACAAGGCAATTCCCTCATTCTCCACAGAAGTTTTGTTTACTATAGAAACCGTATCATCTGAGCTTCTATAGCAAGATAACTTGAGTTTTAAGCCTCGTGTTGCTGAAGTTTGAATCTGTGTATCTGTGAGCTTTGCTCCTTTGTCTGTGTTTATGTTTGTCCTCATGCCCCACAGTTTTAATCAATCACCCAGTAATCCTTTGGGATAGTGTCAGGAATATGATGAATAGTCCACCCGAAAGTCTTCATGTTGTTGTTATTTTTCATTTGAAAATATATTAAAATGATATATTTTTTATTTTTTAAAAATTATTTTTTATATTTACATGTTAAAAAAAATATTAATTTAAAGTAAAGAAAAATATATATTTTTTTATTTTTTTAAAAAATATTTTTAATTAATTTATTTCAAAAATGTTTTTGAAAACTAGAAGAGTAAACCCTCCAAAACAGTCTCAACTCTCAATCCTTGAAATGCATCCCATTAGCCTTTGTCCTCTTTATTAAGTTGTAAAATTTTACAAGTAGCGGAATATGCGATTGAGTTTTGTTATGGAAAATAACAAGGATGGATTTAGGTGCTCTGATACATTTGCGTTGTAGCTGTATATAGGGGTAAGAAAAAAATAAAAAAATTGATTAAACTGAGAAAATAAGAAAAAAAATAACTAAAAAAATCAAATAAAAAAACTAATTAAAATTTTAAAAAAACTGGCCGGTTCGGTTCGGTTTCAGTTTTATAAGTAAAAAATCAAAAATCGAACCGAACCAAAACTGAAAAAAAAAATCAGAAAAAAAATCAAGCTAAACCGAGTCAAAACCGAGCCAAACTGGAAAACTGAGCAAAAACCAAGCCAGACTGGAAAAAACCGAGCCAAAACCGGAAAAAACTGAGCCAAACCGGAAAAACTAAGCCACACCGGTTTGAACCGTTTTTTCCCTAAAAACCGAACTGAACCGAACCAAACCGAAACCGGTCGGTTTGAACCGGTTTTGGTTTGGTTTCGGTTTTTTTTTAATTTCAGTTTGGTTATTTTTTTTAATAAAAACCAAACTAAACCGAAAATGATCATCCCTAGATGTCTGTTGCATGCAAGTTTGCCATGCCACCTGCACTACTAGTTGATTAATGCGCTCTTGCCATATATATAACCAAAATATTATAGCGCATGAGTGTTTTTATTGTAACTATAGACACAAATTATTATGAATTAAATAATGAGAAAAGAAAAAAAAAGTGATATTACCTCTTTGCTTTTAAATAGAAAAAAAAAAGCCTTAGAGGGTGGGGTGCTTTGATTTTTTTTCACTAGTTTATTAGTCATTAAAATATTATTCAAAGGTGTTTAGGTTTTTATTTTTATTTTTTTTGAATAATGTACAATTAAAGCATGTTTTTGGCTTTGGAAAAGACAAAATAAGGTTTTTATTTGGGAATATTATTGTACTTTGACACCAGTTTTTGGGTAATTACCAAGGTCATAAGAGTGTTTTAATATTTTCATGTTGACTTTTTTTATTTTTAATCAAAAAAGTTGTTGGTGAGCATTGAGCACACGTCAATGAGTGGGTGGCGTCTCTGCCATTAAGACAACGCGTATAAAACCACTTGGTTGTAAAACCACTTGACAATAAACCTGGCCTTTCGTTGTTTCTTTGGATGCGCCATTAAGTCCTCTTTCACATGGTGTGACGCGTGACGACGTGGTGGTCGGATTGTTACCGATGGTCATTTTTTTCCCTTCTTTTCTCTCTTCTGCCAAGTAAAATGCATGGCTGTCTTTTTTTTTTTTTTTCAATTTCAATCCTCATTCTTTTAGTTTCTTATTTTGTTCTTATTCCTTTCATAGAAGTTTTGGTTTTTTTATTTCAATTTAGTCATTCAATTACAATTTCTCATATGTTTTGTTTTTTATTTTGGTATTTATTCTTTTGATTGTTAATTTTTTTTCTTGACCTTTTTGTTAAAGTTTTTCTTGACTTTCAATTTCATACTTCAATCAAAGTTTTTATTGTTTTTATTTTTTTTAATTTGACCTTTATTTATTTTTTCTTTTGTTAAAGCTATTTTTCAATTTGATTTAACCCTCCAATTGCATACATATTAATAATAAAATTAACCATGCTTAAATTAAAACAAGAAGATGTTTACTTGTTGAAGCAATTTAAAGTAATGAATCTTTTATCCTTAAAGCTTTATTACTCTTTCCTTATACAACTAGGATGCTTATAATATGCTTTTTAAGATTTCAACATCATCACCTTAGTTTAGAAACACTTTTAAATAAGGTATTTGAATAAAAATTATGTAATTTAAATATATTTTAACAAGATAAACTTATACTTTAGATTTGGAAGGAAAATCAAAGCATATAAAGGAGAAGAAAAATAAAAAAAATGAGGTGAGGAAGAGTATGTAAAATCTCAAAAATTTAAGTTAGAATCTCTTCTTTTACCCCATCTTTTTTATAGTGAATTTTTGAAATCAAGAGTATGAAAAATTAAGAATGATTAATTCCCACCAATATCAACCTTTAATTAACCACCATAAATCAAGAATTAAATCTAGAAAACTAAGGGTTCTTTAAGTAAAAAAAAACAAGAATTCTTTAAGACTAATTTCTCGTTCACTCATAATTTGTTTAATTAAAAAAATCCAACAATCTTTCACATGAATGGAAATTGTCTCACAAGTTTGAAAACGACTTACAAATTTGTTAAGAGATACTAATTTGGTGAAGTACTAAATCAAGATAGGCAGCTTTTGGTTTTGAACCTTTCTTAGTGAAATACTATCGGATTTACTCGGCTAAATAATGAATGTGATTTCTTAACCTTTTATATAAACCAAGACAATAATACTCATATAGTTCTTTACCTAGAGATTTTTGTTGTATTCATTTTGGCCTTGAATAACTTTTGGATTCATGATTATTTTATAGAATTCAACCTTTATCGAGAAATTCTCAAAGAAACGACTACATTTCTCACTCGTATTGGTGATATTTCATTAAGAGTATTATGTTATAATTCATTTGGTGAATCAAGATATGAAAATCATTAAGATCACAACTCACATTTTATCATGTTACAACTAGCACTCATTTCATCATAGGAATAAAGAATAAATAATAATTTTCCAGTGCTACTGAAAATGTTATATGACTTAGTTTTTCATTTGAACCTAATTCATGGAATCTCCAATCAACTAGGTATGGTTACTATCATTACACTTTTTCCATTCGATGAATTATGCATAAGTTCTCTAGACAAACCTTTGGTTAACACATTTGTGATATTTTTCATAGGCTTTACATAGTCAATGAAAATAATTCAATTCGAGAGCAAGTGTTTAACAATATTATGTCTACGGCGTATATGTTTAGACTTCTCATTATACATACTATTTTGTGTCATTCCGATTGCTAACTAACTATCGCAACGGACACAAATAGTTGGCATTGGTTTTAGCCAACATGGAATGTCCTCAAAGAAATTTTGCTTCCTCTCCAGCTTTATTAAGAGTAATAAACTCTGATTCCATCATGGACCTAGCGATACATGTTTATTTAGAATGTTTCAATGACACATTTATTCCACCTAATATGAAGACATATCCACTTGTAAATTTTGAGTCTTTAGTGTCGGATATCAATTTAGCATCACTATACCATTTTATTACTGTTGGGTAACCAATATAGTGTAGCTTATAGTTCAAGGTGCATCTCAAATACTTGAGTACCCTTTTTATTATCTTTCAATGATCCATACTTGGTTTACTTGTAAATCTATTCAGTTTAGTAATTGAGTAAGTAATATTAGACCTTGTGCAGTTTATAACGTATATTATGCTACCAATTATTCAAGAATATTCCAATTGGTTTATTTCATTACCTTTATTTTTGGACATATATACACTGGTATTAATTTGTGTTTTGACAATAATATTGTTATCTTTAGAAAATTTCTTGAGAATTTTCTCAATATAATAAGATTGGAACAATATCAATCCATTAGATCTCTTAGAAGTTTTTATTCCTAATATAACATTTGCAACACTTATGTCTTTCATATCAAACTTGTTCACTAACATTTTCGTAATAGACTTGATCATGTGATCATTGCTATCTAAAATTAGCATATTGTCCGTATAGAGACATACAATAACATAACCTTTACTATGTTTTTTATATAAATATATTTATCAACTTCATTAATTTTGAATTCATTTGACAACATAACCTTGTTAAATTTTTCATGTCATTGTTTGGTGCTTGTTTCAAATCATATAATGATTTGACAAGTTTACATACTTTATTTTCTTTTCCATTAATAACAAACCCCTTGGGTGTTCCATGTAAACCTTCTTTTCAAGATCACTTTTTAAAAAAGTTGTTTTTACATTTATTTGATGTAGTTCAAACTTATTAATAGCTATAATGATTATTAATGTTCGTACAGAAGTTTTCTTAACATGAGTGAATATGTGTAAAAATAATCAACACCTTCTTGCTGTTTAAAATCTTTAAAAACAAGTCTAGCTTTATATCTAATAATAGTGTCATCAACTTTCATCTTTCATTTAAAGATACATTTATGACTTAATGGTTTACTTGTAGGAGAAAGATTCATTAGTTTCCATGTATGATTATTCATAATGAATTAAATTTCACTATTGATTGTCTCCTTTGAATAGAAAGCTTCGGACATAACTTTGCCTCATAGTAGGTTTAAGGTTCATTTTCTAACAACTATGTTAAAAAACTAGAACCAAATATTTTGGTTTTTTTTGCCTTTTTACTCTTTATAAGCTCAATTTCATCATATTTTTAATATGATGATTACTTAAGTTAGCCTTAACCGTTCTCTTAAGTGAATAATTTTCTCATGTTTTTTTTTATGGAAACATATCTTCAAAGAATATAGTATTCCTTGATTCTATAATAGTATTAGGATGAATATACTCAATACTTAACTTGTGTACATGAAATCGATATGCACTACTATTGTATGTTTATCCGATAAAATACAATTCATAGTCTTAGGTCCTATCTTGATCTTTTTAGGATCATATATTGCTACCTTTGCAAGACATCCCCATATTTTGAGGTATTTATAGAAAAGTCTTCTACCTTTTCACAATTCATATGATATATTTTCTAACTTTTTATGAGGTACTTTGTTAAGTATATAATTGACAACTAGAATTGCCTCCCCCTACAAGTTCTGAGGTGCTCCTAAACTTATCAACATGATATTCATCATTTCTTTTAATGTTCGGACTTTCCATAATGTCATTTTGTTATGGTGAATAAAGAGCAATAGTTTGATGGATAATACTATTTTAAGAGTAGAATTCACTAAATAGTGTATCGTATTCGCCATCTCAATCACTTTTAATTATCTATATCTTTTTGTTGAGTTGATTTTCAACCTCTTTCTTGTAATGTTTAAACATTTCAAGAGTTTCATCTTTTATCCTGAGCAAATCGGTATAACAATACCTTGTGCAATCATTTATAAAATAATACAATATTGTTTTCATCTCTAGTTTGCACAAACCTTAAATCATCAATATCTGAGTGGATTAAGTTTAGAGGTTCACTATTTCTTTTAACTATTTGAAAAACAGGTTTTGTGAATTTTGATTCTATATAAATTTCACACTTATGTTTTTTCTAAAAAATTATACTTAGTAATAATTCATGGTTTATTAACCTTTGTATAAAACTATAATTCACATGACCTAACTTGTTATGCCATACATCACAACACTCAAGCAAATAAGAAGAAAATATGTTCATATTTTTGTTCTTATCGTTGGTTACAATGGTTATTGTATTCATTTTAAAAAGGTCATTTATAAAAATAATATAATACTTTTTTTCATCTCTAGTTTGCACAAACTTTAAATCATCAAATATCTTAGTGGATTAAGTCTAGAGGTTCACTACTTCTTTTAACTATTTGAAAAAAGGTTTTGTGAATTTTGATTTTACACAAATTTTACACTTATGTTTTTTTTCCTCAAAAATTATACGTGGTAATAATTCATATTTTATTAACCTTTGTATATAATTATAATTCACACGACCTAACCTATAATGCCATACATCATAAGACTTAAGCAAATAAGAAGAAAAGACATTCTTATTTTTATTATCATCATTGGTTACAATGGTTATTATCATTTATAAAAATAATATAATACTTTTTTCCACATCTAACTTGCACAAACTTTAAATCGCCAATACCTGAGTGGAATAAGTTTAGAGATTCACTATTTCTTTTAATTGTTTGAAAAAAAAAGATTTTGTGAATTTTGATTTTACATAAATTTCGGCTGTGTTTGTTTCTTGGAAAATGATTTCCGGAAAACCACTTTCCAAACTTTCTTGTGTTTGTTTGCCATTAGAAATATTGGTCAATGGAAAACACTTTCCAGTCAAAAGAGAATTTGGCTTGGTTTCCAGGAAAGTGTTTTCCTTTTATTTTGGGCGAAAAATATTTTCCGGAAGTTGTGAAAAATTTAAAAATGTCATATTATTTGTTGATTATATCAAATTTAGTCCTCAAACTTTTGATTGCTATATATATATATATATATATATATATATATATATATTTTGTTTTGGATATTTTTTTTTTCAATTTCATCCCTTATAATTTAATTTTTATATTAATTTTGGTCCTTATTTTTATAATTGTTATTTGCTTTTTCCTTATCAATTTTTAATTGAAATTTTTTATCTATCAAATTTGATCCTCGTTCTTTTGATTGTTACTTATTTTATTTGAAATAATTTATCAAATGTTAATTATTATTATTTTAATTTCTTCATCTTTCAATTTTTTTATTTTTTAGATTTGATCTCTATTATTTTGATTATTATTTATTTTATTTGAGATAATTTATGAAATTATATTTTTTTTCAATTTCATTCTCATTCAACTTTTTAATTTGTAAGATTTGTTCCTCATTATTTTAATAAACTTGAAAAAAATAAAACATTAATAAGTTATTTTCCAACTCATTTTCCATGACATAACCAAACACTGGAAAATGTTTTCCAACTTATTTTCCATTAAACTACCAAACATCAGAAAATAATTCACTTTTCCGGAATTCACTTTCCAAAAAAAACTACTTTCCAGCAAACAAACGGGGCCTTCAAACTTATGTTTTTTCTCAAGAATTATACTTGGTAATAATTAATGATTTATTAATCTTTGTATAGAATTATAATTTACATGACCTAACATGTTATGTCATACATCACAAAACTAGAGCAAATAAGAAATTAAAAAAAGACATTCTTATTTTTGTTCACATCATTGGTTACAATAGTTATATTATTCGTTTTAAAGAGATCATCATATAGATACATCTTTTCTACAAACATACCACTCTTAGAAAGTATAAATTTATCACTCTAAAAAACCATCTTAAAACTATTTTTTCTCAACAATAAGTAAAACATATAGTTTTTTCTAATAACAGTAACATGCAATACATTGTTTAAGGTGAAAGCTTTATGGATGTCATCTTTAGTGTGACCTTTCCACCATCCAATACCTTAGAGGTTGATGAGTTTCTTCATCCATGTTTTTTAAATGAAAAAACACCTTTTTCTCAACGCATACATGTCTTGTAGCACCAATTTCAATTCACCATGGCTCAAAATTATTGATAAGGTTGACTTAAAAAACAACATAAGACAAACTCATTTATGAAACTTCATTGGTGAGGTGATCAACCTCATTGATATTGTCTTAACCAATCCTTTTTGTAGGGTTTCCTTATTTACCTTTATTTTTGCCATCTTTAGTTAGATGCCTAGTCTTATTATAGATAAAAACAATTGTCATTTAACTTCTTAACAACTTTTTTACCTTCAAAACAAGCTTTTTTTTTTTTTTTTTATTGTGGGACATTATCACTTGTTCCACAACATTTACTTTTGAGGCACCAGAAGAGTTGATTTTCCTTTCGGATAACTTATTGTTCTCTTTTAACCTCAACCTTAAAATAAGATCTTCAATTCTTATGTGTTTGTATTTATGCTTAAGATAGTTTTTGAAGCCTTTTCAAGATAATGATATTTTTTTCAATGATTGAAACCACTTAAAAGGACTTCCTTAGAGACATACCTTAAGAATGTATATCATGCAAAATCAGTTAAAACTCTTGAACTTGGTTTATTAAAGTCCTTGAATCAACCATCTTGAAATCTAAAAATTTATCGACAACAAATTTCTTCATACTATCTTCATCTTTGAATTTTTTTTATCTAAAGCTTTTCATAATGCATTTTCACTCTTAATTAAATTATACACATCATATAATGTATTGTCCAACCTATTCAAGATGTAGTTTTTGCTCATGAAATCAGTATGATTCCATGCATTCACAACCATCACAATAGTAGGATCAAATATTTTCTAATGATTCTGGCACCTCTTAAAGTTTAACCTATTGAACTTTTTAGATTTCTTACCATGTACCACAAAAGGTGATGGTAAAATCCTCATTGTCGAAGTAGTACTTGCCGAAGTAACATTAATTGACACGACCAAATCTTGAGTATAAGACATGATATAATCTATAAAAAATAGTAGCCAATAATATTTATAAATAAATACTTTAGCTCCATAATAAGTAAGTAATAAAACAAAAACTTATAAAAGAGAAGCCTTAAAAATAAAAATATTTAAATTATGTAAGATAAAATTTATAATCATTCTTTTTTATTGGGTTACTATGTTAAACTCTATTTTGTTCACTTATATTTATTCAATTATTATTATTTCAATTACGATTGTACTGCATACAAAAATAGTATAGTGTCCATAATATTTTTACTAAAATGTTCTTAGGAAAGATTGCATAGGTCACAAATGGTCCCGCCTAAAATCTAATCTTTTTATATAGAACTTTCTAGACTATATTTGTTCACCGCACTAATTTTTGTATATGCGAACAAAACCAACCAGATAACTTTAATGTCAATCATATGAAGTATAAGTAAGACAACATAAATTATCATAAACAAGTCAATGATTCACTTATTGGAAAGATATAAATCAATAAGATTTATGATATGCATCAAACCATACAAATAACATGAAAAATAATTTTAGAAGATAAACTATAACTTTTAAAAAATAATATATAGCAACCTTGTAAAATTAAACAAAAAGAAAAAAAATTATAACACATCAAAGGTTATAGATTAAAGCATTTTTAAAAAATTATATACGTGAGAATATAACAATTTTAAAGGAAGTTAAATAGTAATTAAATTTTAAAAATACTAAAAACCTCTTTCAAAATTAATTTATGTTATTAATTTCATTATTTTTTTTCACAATATAAACTAAATAAAGCCTTAAAATTGTAAACCAAAGGTTGTGTGTGTGTGTGCACGTGTGTGTGTATTAGACTAGTGAGTAATGATGTTTAGTTTATCATAACAAGACATGTTAAACATAAAAAAGTTTTCAATGAAAACTTAGAGTTCATGCAAATTTAAATCTATAAGTACGCAAAAGAATAACTAATGACAAACATGCTTTCAATACAATAATAATAATAATAATAGAATACTAGCATGCATACCAAACATATATTCAAATTTGCAATGATGTAAAAACAAATAAATCTAGCATGCATACTAATAATAAAATTAACTCTGCTTAAATTAAAGCAAGAAGGGTACTTACTTGTTAAAGTACTTCATAATAATGAATCTTTTGTTGTTGTCAATAATGAATTATTTGTCCTTGAAGATTTGTTGCTCTTCACTTGTGCAACTAGGATGTTTGGAATATGTCTCCTACAATTCCAATATCACCACCTTGGTTTAGATGCACTTCTAAACAAGGTCTTTGAACAAAAAATTATGTAACTCTAATATCTCTTAACAAGATGAACCAAGCTCTAGATTTGGAAGAAAAATCAAAACATAGAAAGGAGAAGAAAAACTAAAAATGATATAAGGAAGAGTGTGTAAAATTTAAAAAATTCAAGTAAGAAACTCTTAATTCACCCGTTTTTTATATTAAGTTTTGGAAGCTAAAAGGTTGAAGAATTAATAAGGATTATTTCTCACCATTACAATATTTAATTAGCTACTATAAATCAATAATTAAATCTAGAAAAAACAAGGGTTCTTTGAGTAGGAAAACCAAAGGTTTTTTAAAATTAATTTCTCTTTCACCCATAATTTTTTTAATTAAAACAATTTTTTAACATCAATTTTATTGATTTTACCTCAGATTATATTTTATATATAAAAAAACCATCTTTATATCCATCCATTATAAATGACATTTAAAATATTTCGTTAAGTTTATATAGGCTCGTCAAGTGCTTTCATTTGAAACGTCAAAACAAGCCTCGATCCATCATAAAAGAAAATTTTAATGGCAAATCAATAACAAAAAAAAATTAAAAGAGTTAAAATATTCTTTATTTTAAAATTTTGGTTATCATGTTTTTAGAGTAAAAAAAAAATATCTAGACGTTGCTAATGCTTTTTTAGTAGAAAAAAAATTAAACAATATGAGAATTGATCTGATGTGACTCAGTTGCCTTAGTGAATACAAAGACAACCCGGATGACCTGTAAAAACATAGTTTGACTTAAAATAAATATTTAAGATAATATATTTTTAATAAACATTGAGATGACAACATATTGGATTGATGCGGAGCAACCCACGTCAACGTGTCAATCCACATACCATGTCATGAGATCATGATAACCCCATAAAAAAACAAATCAAAATAAATCATGAAACACAATTTTCAATAAACTCAATGTTAAAGAATGAAATTGATAAAAATAAAATAAAAAAGAACAAAAAAAAATCATAAATCAACTCTGGTTAACCTGCTAAACCTGCAACCCGGGTCATAAGATCAAGATAACCCAATAAAAAATTAAAGTGAAACAAATTATGAAGCACAATTTTCAATTAACCTAATGTTGAAAGATGAAATTGAAAAAAAAATCAATTAAAGAAAGAACACAAATAACAAAGAGCACAATTTTCAATAAACTCAATGTTAAAGAATGAAATTGATAAAAATAAAATAAAAAAGAACAAAAAAAAATCCTAAATCAACTCTGGTTAACCTGCTAAACCTGCAACCTGGGTCATGAGATCAGGATAACCCAATAAAAAATTAAATTGAAACAAATTATGAAGCACAAATTTCAATCAACCTAATGTTGAAAGATGAAATTGAAAAAAATTCAATTAAAGAAAGAACACAAATAACAACTCGAGTTAACTAGGGTTAACCTACCAAGCATGTGACCCGAGTCATGAGATGAGGATAAACTTATAGAAAGCAAATTGAAACAAAAGCATGAAGCCTATCCTAATTAACTTAATGGTAAAATATGATATTGATAAAAAAATCAATTAGAAAAAAAAGCTCGAGTTAACCGAGTTAATTGGTCAAACCCACTAACCGAGTCATGGGTATGGAATAACCCTATAAGATGTAAATTGAAAAAAAAATATGAAGTTTAATTCTTAATAAATATAATGTTGAAAGATGTAATTGAAATTGAAATTGAAATTGAAAAAATAAATTAGAAAGAAAAAAAACACTATCCCAGTTAAATAGTATTATGTGAGGAGATATATAGTAAAACATCCTTCCCATTTAGTTTTTTGTTAATATTTAAATATTCACTAATAAATCATGAGATGAAGATAACCTTATAAAAAATAAACCAAAACAAATCACGAGGTTTAATTCTTAATAAACTCAATATTGAGGGATGAAATTGAAAAACAAAGCTTATTATAAAAGAAAAAAAACTCGAGTTAGTCGGGTTAATATTTCACACTCGTTCGAGTTATAAGTCTGAAATAACCGTATAAAAAATAAATTATAAAAAAATTATAAAATTTAAATTCTAATAAATATAATATTAAATAAAAAAAGAGTGGTTAATAATGTTATGCGAGTAAGGGTGGAGTAAAACCCCATCCCCATTGTAACAAGTACGTGGATGAAGGAGTGATTTGTTTTGGCAAAATTGATAAAACCAAAACATTTGGGACTTAAATGATAATAGGATAATGTAGTAAGGGGCTAAAATTGAGGTTCCCCTTAGTAACTATCGCCAAATCACAACGCTAGTTTTAGTTGTGGTCCCACAAAATCAAACGGTTCCCTGCCATTAATCGCATGACTATTATTTAGAGTAGACTTTATTTATTTATACTATAAATCCTTTAACGGTCACCAACAAAGACAAACACTAGCTCCACCACCTTTCGACCTCAGTCTCGTCATTAACGGTCACATTTCTTACACCATCTCTTACATCCGTCACAGTTTTTTTAGTTCCTTATCTCTCTCTCTAGAACCCTTCCTCTCCTCAGCTGTAATAATTTTGCTCCATTTCTGGGTCTCACTCTTTTTTGTTTCTTCTCTGCAATGGAACCTGAAAAAATAGATTGGAAGAGAATAGACTCTGTCTTTGTAGAAGATGGATTGTATGAGAAGGTAAATGCACCCAAATGGTTTGATTTCCTTGCTCCTGAAGATTCCATAGATGATGAAGCCTGGTTTTGCAGACCTGGTATGCACTCCTTCAAATACCTTCCACGTTTTTTCCCCCATGTTCTTCTTAGTCTCTCATGTTTTACTGTCTCCCTGTTGCAGATTGTAACCACCCAAAGACAGCTGAGGATTTCTTTAAAACCACACCAACTTCTAAGGTTTTTCCCCCTTAATTTCAAAGTCTCCAACCTTTTTTTTCTTCATTTACCTATGTTTGTACTAGATAAATAGCTACCAATTTAGCTCATCTATGATTGAGGTTAAATCTTGCATTTCTTTATTTAATCTGAAAAAAATATAAATTATGAGTCTCAAATCTTCTTTCCTCGTCCCTTGCTTTTCTCAGTTACCAAAAAGTTCAATTGATTGAAAGTTACTTGACTCTTTTTTTTGGTTGAATTGTTCTGGTTCAGTTTTCAAGCTCAGGTGATAAAGCTAGAAGTAGAATCCCTCTCAGCGAGAAGAATCAGAGGTACTCACAAAGCAAACCCGCGTGAAGTTTAAAATTTTCTATCATTTTAAGTTTTTCCTTATTTAACAAGAAAGAGTTCAAGATTCAAGCAACTGTCTTAAAGTTCTCTTCTTCTTTTCTCCGGGTTTAGAGATGCAAAATCGAAGAGAAGGGGGCAAAGTCAGTCTTCATTTACATCATACAATTACAAAGTTGGATTCAATCAGGATAGCGAAAATCGGTATCCAAATTTATCAACACCAACAAATCACCATGAGTCTACGAAAGAAATGATCAAATCAAGCAGTGAGAATAATAAACCTATGGATGATGTACCGCAAGCCAGGGAGGCACCAAGGCTAAAAAGCACGTTATCGGCAAGGAATTTGTTTGCCGGGAAAGATAAATTAGGTCATATTACTGAGTTTTGCAGTGAATTGAAGAAGATGGCAACGAGAGCGTGGGAAAAAGAGAGTTTGAATGAGAGGGAGAGTCAAGTGGGGGAGAAGAAAGATGGGGTGTTCGTGAGTGAGGGTTCTAGAGAGGTTTTAAGAGAGTTGAATGTGAAGGAGAAAGAGAGCAAACCATTGCTTGAAAAGGATGGAGAGAAATCCGGAGGAAATGAGAAAGGAAGTGTCAAAGAGAAGCAATGGAAGAAGAAGTAAGTTATTTCTCTCTATGCTAGTCCTTTTCAATTTGTACATAAGCAGTTAGCTTGAATTGTGTAGAGGAGGATCTTAGTTTTGAAATTTCAAGGATTATGGTTCTTGTTTTTTTAATATTTGGGGTAGATTTGAATTGATTAAGGTTTACCCATATAATTTTGTGTCATTGCAACAAATTAAAGTGGGTTTTCTCAGATTAAAGTGAGGTGTAGTGGCCAAAAGAACTTGTGCAAAGTTTATTTATTATGGCTGTTGGCTTGTGGATTCTTCCCAGAGCTTAAAGATTTCCATCGAACATAAACAGATGGCTTAAAGCCTGACTTAAACTCTTTTGTCCTAAAACTAACTAATACTTGGATATTATTCAAGTGTGTATATATGTTCAGCACAGGCGATTTGAGAATGAACTTGTAAAGATTTGTGATTGACATTCGAATATTCTTTGAAGATATTTCAAGGTGCTAAACTTTAGTTGTTGAATTGCGCAGAAGAGATGATGATGCAGAAAACATAACGGTCCCTTTGAATTTGGCAAATGTGAAGAACGAAGTAGAGGATCGGTTGTTGCAAATTCGTACCAATCCGCCTTCACCTCAATGCTTTTCTGCCAATCGTGCACCCACCAAAACTACTACCCCTTCAAAGGCTTCCAGGTCCAGGCTTACGGTATGCGATGCAACTGTTTCCATACTTAATATTGAACTTTTTGTTGCAGGGGTTTAAGGGAATTTAATAATGATATTGACAAACATGGAAAACGAAAGAGTTTGACTGCAGGTTTGAGCATTGAATCAGATATAATGCTTGTTTCTTCTTACTAGTCTCCTTTTTTGCATCAAGAAAAATGAGAGGAATGTCAAGGATAAACATTAGGCTAGAATTTGTCCAACAACTACTGAACTGACAAGCATTAATAAATGTAATGAATATGCAAAGTGAATGCTACCCCTTGTCACTTGCATTGGGGATTTGTTCACTGCAATAGAGCACTAAATTTCAAACAAACACGTTGATTACGCCATTTAACACGATCTATGGATGTATGCACCCCTATGGAACAATAATTAAAATATGTTAGGTCTCTAGTACTGATTCTCAGTTAATTTGAACGTATCATCATTCCCTTAAGGGGACAGCAACTCTTCGCTTAGGCCAGACTAAAACCTCTGTTGTATTCTTCCACACTATCCTTTCTTCTCAGTAAACGACATTGAGATTCTAGCACGTTTGGTCCTACCTTCATCATAGTCCTAAATTCTGTGTATAATCTATTGCTCAACTCCTAACTGCACTTCTTTGTTAATTTGATTCACTAGTTGTCTCACTAGTGTATTATGATTTTCTGGTTAGAAAAGAAGGAACAGTGCACTTGCTAATTTGCATTGTAGCTAAGACGTGTAACTAGCTAAGTCTATGTAGTTGTTTCTAAGAATGTTTGCTTGAGCACTCATGTGATGAACTGCGCAGGTAAGGGGAATGCTTGAAGAATTGAAGGATAAGGAGATCACAAAGGAGGAGACTGAGGGCAAAGGCAGAAGTGTTTTTGCTGCCGATGGAAGAGAATCAAGAGTTTTGGATGTTTTCTGGTTCCTAAAGCCCTGCACGCACTCCAGCTGAAAGGTGGAACCCCCGCTCCCTCTCCAGCGAATCCAAAATTTATTGTTTTAAAGATTTTTTTCTTTTAGCCCAGCTGAAACTCGTCATTACACCTTGTTTTTCTGTTATCCATACATCAACACCTCACATTCTTTAATTCTTGTTCCTTGGTTGATCTGATTCATTCGATGTCAACAAGAGAAAACTGTAAGAAGCGAATTCAAACTCATTATAGCCAATAAAATTTGTATTTTTGAACTCCAAAGACATACGAGTGATACAAAACGCACTATTGGTTCGTATTATTTGGGGTTGTTGCTCTTCCATGGCTATGCTTACCAAGATGACTTATTTAAGCATTTCATTATCCATCAAGAAAGAAGGGTATAAACACCAAGCTGCAGATTGACGCATTTTTGTTTTTTACATATGAAGACAGAAGAACTTCACAAATGTTACACGGCTGAACAATAATTCAATGATCAGTCCCACGAGTTGTCTGTCTTTCAAACTAGCATGAGAACAAAAAAGATGAAACGACGACACATAAAAGCACCATTCCTTGTTGGTGGTTGGTTAAGCTTGTGCACCGGATTTGCTGAAAACTTCACATTTTGGAAAGGATGGACACTGATGGGTTTTTTTTTTTATCTTCGGAGGCAGCATTCATAGGACATATATACTGTTTCTTATATCGTCATCAATCACAGAGTGCCTACTGCAAAGAATCAGCTGGGAGTCCTTCGTGTCATCTCAAATCATGCCTAACCACCTCGCCTGTGAAAATCTTTCGGTGCTAAGGTCTTTCTGTATGTGTCTCTCTTCCTTGCGTATATACTACGAGTTTAGCTCTTGAACATGATCGACTACACAGTTAGCAATAATGGCTAAACGCCAAACCTTGCCATCCGATTTTAGACATACCGATGTACATGTTGCCGTGTTTTTTGTCCTAACAAAAAAGAAACCCACGGGCATCAATGGCGTTATCTCTTTGTTTTTCGTCTTCGCTTCTGTTTTGGATGGATTACAAATATGACTTACATGCTAACCAGTAAACACTCCCATATTCATTTGATATTTGGTTCTTCGTTTCCCAAAACACTATTGTGTTCTATCTTTATCCCAATTCCCAGTTTCGATGATTTTATAATGGGAAAGAAGATGTCTCCCTTTTTATCCCCTCCTTCGGAAATTAATGTGCTTGCAAATGACTTTCTTTTTCTTCTTCTTTTTAGCAAGAGTCAGCTGAAAAGTTTTGAAAAATTAACAAAGATTACCCCAGAAAACAAACCCAAAATCCCGAATTCTGCTTCATGTTGACTGATAACAAAAGCAAAGCCATCTCCAAAACCTTAATCTTCACATGGACAAGGAACCCAAGAAGAGAGAAAACCATCCTTTGTTTACTCTTAATTTATAGAGCATCCTTATAACAACCCTCAAGCTTTTCTCTATGATTCGTAATCCCGCACAAAATCATAAACACATCCAACAAAATTAAAACTAAAGTAACAACAACTTATTGCAATCTACATCAGTTCTAAGACCGTAAAGATAAAGCAGATAAGAAGAAGAAGAATGTACATGAACATCCTCTTCTACCCTAACCTGAAATTGCAAAGCAAGATATCCAAGAACCTAGACCACGCGTGCCTTGCACGAGGATAGAGTCTCGTGGTATAAACTCTTGACTCCCTTAACAGACCTTCCATGGTTTCCACAAAGAGATTCAAGCTCCTCATAGGTGGAATGTACAAAGTCAAAGGCACCGCAGAGAAAGCCACCGTAAAGAAAAGCTGCAGCATCTTAAAGCCAAAGCCACCAAAAAAGTTACTTTAAAAAAAAAAAAAAAACTATACACGGCTCTCGGTTATTGATACAAATATTGGGAGTTCCAAAGACAAGAGGGAGAGAGGTTTGAGCTCTTCGGATTTCTTGGTAGATCTTGTGCAAGTTTTGAGGGTGAAAGGATTTTGAGATTTTGGAGGGTTTGTAGATTTGCAGAACTCTTTATTGCAGGAGAGTCAAGGAAAGAGAGAGGTCGGACAGAAGGGAAGTTCTGGAAATCTAAAGAAGTTAAAAGATTGAAATGTTCTCGCCGCTACAAGATCACGACAAAATAAACGAGAAACTTGAGGAAAAAAATAGAAGAGTACGAGTACAAGTGCAGGACTAGTAGTTGGTTGGGTGTCGAAGGCTGACTTTTAATTATATTTTTGACTTTTCTTTTTCTGGCTTTTATCATAATTCATCAAAGTTTTTCCTAGCTATGACTTGTGAACGGTGGATTGTTTATAGATTTATTTTTGTCTGGCAGTAGGAGTACTGATAAAATTTCAGTTTTAATCTAAATTCGCTGATGATGATTTTTTTATTATTATTAATATAAATATTTGAAAGAGTTTGTATGTATTTTAATTAATTTTATAGGTTTTAAAATTAATAATCATATAAATTTTTAGTAATTTTAAAGTTTATAAAATTTAAACAAGTAATTTTTATAAAATAAATTTAAAATCTAATCAGTTAAAAAATAATAATAATTAATCATGATTGGGTGTTATAGATTTGTGACACAAATGAAATGAAATGATATGTTATGATAAATTGATAATTAATAAAAAATTATTTTTTATATTAAAAATATTAAATTAAATTTTTATATTAGAAAAAAAAATTAGATGTCCTCCAAAAAAAACCATTCCTCCGAGTCTAAAGGACTGAATGTGCATTTCCATCGGCCATCCTATACCGCTTGAGGAGTGGCAGTATGAACTTATGGAGTGGCGACATCAGTTTTGACCGGTGGATTGGTAGGTAGGAGGAGAGCAGCCTTGTTTGTTGTACACGTTCTTCAGTACCACGGGTGGCCCGTGCTCTCCGGCATATCGGACCAAATTATTTTTAAATATAAAATAAAATAAAATTGTTAATAGCATATAGAATTTCTTAACAATATTACTTAACCAAGCCAAGCAGGTACTTAGCTCTTCGTTTAACTTAGTTTTTAATTCAATTATATGGAGCGAGCCTGATTTAAATTAACGAGTTTAAATATAATTTTAATAACTAATAAAAATATAATTTAATTTTAAAAAAATTCAATATAACAATTTAAAAATAAATATTAAAACAATTAAAGATTGGATCGACTTAGATCCTCCCGTGCACCGGGATCATGAATTCTAATGGATTTAATAACTTTTCTTTAATAAAAATTTTTATTATTTAATTATATAAAAAAAAGAGACGGTATAAAAAGTCAAGTTTAATTTAAAAAGAAAACAAAGACACCCCACCAAACTCGTACACCGAGATTATCTTGACAAACCTATAATCTATGTTAACCTTATAAAAATATAAAATAAAAGGAAACAAATTATGAAACTAAATTCCCAGTTATTATAATATTAAAAGGTAAAATTAACAAAATAAAAAAAATATCATAAAAAACATTAAACATTGTAATTCACTTTACAATGTGGATGTGAGTGAATAGTAGTTTCTTCACATCTTCAATTCTTGTTTCTTTATAAAATTTAATAATATAATTTTTTTTAAATCAATTGTTTGTTTTATTATACGAGAACAAATAAATTATAAAAAAGTCAAGTTTAATAAAAATAAAACACCCCACTAAATCTATGGAGCAAATCCACAGATGACACTATCCCTAGAAATTATAACAAAAATTCAACAATTAGAAAAAAGCAAAACATTATTTGTAATTTACAGTGTGCGTGTGGGTGAGAATGACTCCCCTTTTGTTTTTGTTAATTAATAATAATAGAGCTTGTACGCCCAAAAAGCACAAAGGGAGCTTGTCCTTTTCTTTTCTTTTATTTTTTTTTCTTCTCTTGTACAGGGTGAGTAATGCCAGTATAGCAGTAGGTAGCTTTCATGTCTCCTGCAACCTTTTGCTGATGTTTTTCTGGCAAGTATTATTTACCATTCTCCTGGCAAACAAAAGATTACTCCGTTTATTAATCCAAAGGAGAGACTGGTGGCTTAAATAGCGCTGCGTGAAGTTTATTCCTTCTAATTTACCCGTTCATTCTTTCCACCAGTCAGGCTACAATATCTTCTTCTTTTTAGTATTTTACTTCATTTTTCTTTTGTCTGCCTATCCTGTTTAGAAGTGTAGTTATGGTTATTTTTTAATGTGTTTTTCATTCATAAATATATAAAAATAATATTTTTATTATTATTTTTGATACCAGTGCATTAAAATGATTTAAAAACATAAAAAAATATAAATTTAAAATTAAAAAAATTAAAATTTTTTAAAAATATTTTTAAAACATAAAAATAAACAATGTATAATAACTATTCAAAATACCACCTGCGAAAAAAAAAAAAAAAAAAAGGAGGTACAGGAAATTTTCTCGATGACTTGTAGAAAAGTAACCAAATATATAAATAAATAAATAAAATGGCAACAGTTGTAACTTCTCATATGATAGGTGGTAGACGGCGCACCGGAAATGTGTGACCTGAAAGTGGCATACGATGCTTCCATGTAGGCCGCATAGAGCGTCTTCTTCTCGGAAGACCGGCTCTTCACCAGAATTCTACACCATGTAACGTGTGATGAATTCGTCCACATGATTTCTTTCTAGGCTTTATCATTTGTTCTCCTCTAAACCTAACTTTACCTCGTGCTGCCTTCTCTTTGATCACTAATTGCTTTGCTCTTTGAAAAAAACGATTTTTATTTGTTTTAATGGAATTTATTTAATATTATCATAAGATTGTTTTTTTAACGTATTAAAATGATTTTCTTTACAAATTTATTTTTAATCTCAGCACATTAAAATAATAAAAATATTTAAAAAAATAAAAAATTAATTAATTTTTTTCAAAAACACTTTTAAAATATAAATAAAAAACAAGCTTACAACTAAAATTAGTATTTCAGAAACCAACCTTGATTCTTAATATTGATTTTCTAAATTAGTGTTTTAGAAATCAATTAAATTCTCAAGGTTATATTAAAGAAATGTTGGTCTAGTAGTTAAAGTATCATTATATTACTGCAAGGGTGAGAATATAAGTTCGATTTCTAGAAAGTATATTTATTAAAAGGGACAGTTATAAATCCCAAACAAGATTAATAATATTTTTTAAGAGAATATGATAAAAAAAAAAAAAATTAAGGTCGTAAAATTGATCTCTCTGTCCAGTTCCGTTAACTTAAAACGTTAAACTTGAATTAAGATGATTTGTAAGGCACATGTCTCTATATTTTATTGATTAATTTCGAGCTAATAACTGACGATTGAATGAAGAGGACTTGCATTCAATAAATCCCAGACAGACATATAACAAGTAAACATCAGCCCATATTAATGAATTTCATTACATAGTAATAAGAAAATGAACATAATCTCTTTTTAAAAAAAAAAACGAAGGAGAAAAGGATTATTTGTGAAAAGGTAACATCAACGGGATATATATATATTATTTTGACTTTTGACAAAACTATTATTTAAAAAATAAATTATTTTGACTCTTCATTTGACTATCTTTTTTGAACTGCAAAATTACAATAAAAACTAAAAAAAATAATTTTTTTTTCCTATTCCATTGGAGATGGATGCCCTTATAAAAAATCTAATTTCTCACACAAAGTAAAAAGGAAGGGGAAAGTGGGATAGGCACTTGGATTAAGAGAATAGGCACTTGGATTAGTTTTTTTTTAAGACATTAAATAAACTGATAATTCATCTTAGACGATGAATGTTGCATATGGAAAAGCTAATGAAAATTTGGAGAGATTTAAAAACCAGCTTGAAGAATCTCGATCCCCGTTTCTTACATAAAAAAAAAAATACCAGGGTTTGATATATTTTCTTGCATAAAAAAATCAAAATGTAAATATAAAAACATATATAAGCATCTAAATAAATAAATAAATAAATATCTATGTAAATAAATAAATAAAATCATTAACAATAATCAAAAGAAAAATTAAAAATATTAAGAAATGAATGTAGATTAAGATATTCAATCACATAAAATGAGATATTACCTGATCGAGTTTACTTGACTTATTTATTTAAATTAATAAAAAAAATAGAAATAGAAACACAAATTAAATTAAATGAATAAACCCACATCCTAAAAACAATTATGCAAGGCCGAACATTTAAGAAATATTACTTAAAAATAAATTTTTTTATTTTGAAAAATAAAATTCATTTCTATAAAACAAAAAAAATATAGATGAATTAGAATAATATCTTCAAAAATCGAACATAAACAAAATATTTAAAAAAAAAACATTTTTTCCAAAAAAGGTATGCAAAATATGTGATCCAGTTCATGAGATTTGGATAAACCTATAGAAAAAAAAAATCAAATTAATCACAAAATCAATATCTAAAAAGAAGCTAATGCGGAACAATAAAATCATAAAAGAAAATGAGCAAAAAAATCAAATGACATTAGTTTTTCAAACTCGTGACTTGAATCAATAAATCTAAAGTGCTACAAATAAAAAAAAAATGCAAAGTTGAATTTCCAACAAATCAAATATCAAAAGATGAAACCAGGGAAAAAAAATCATTTACACAAAATGATCTAAGAAAAATTTTTAATTAAAAGAATGAGGGTGAAAATAATAATAATAATAATAATAATAATAATTAGAGAGCAACCAAAAATTTTCAATTGGAGTGTAAAATTGAATTGAAAAACAGCTTTAAGAAAAGAAAAAACAAATCAAAAGAACAAGGGTCAGGTTGAAAAAAATTAAACAACATAAACTTTGATTGAAGGATAAAATTGAAATCCAATAAAACTTTAACAAAAGGGGCAAGGAAATAAATTAAAAATTAAAATAATAAGGACCAAAATGAAAAGAAAAAAAACATATGAGAAATTGTAATTGAAGAACAAATTGGAAAACAAATAAAACTTTTATAAAAATAATAATAATGAAATAAGAAATCAAAAAAATAAGGACTAAAATTGAAAAAAAACAAAAAGGACAATTGTACCCTTTACCTTACAATAGAGAAAAAAAAAGGGGAGGGGACGATCACCTGCGACAATACGACCACCAAATATTGTCACGTGCCACACCATGAGAAAGAGGACACGGTGGCGCTTCCAATGTACATAAAAATTTGAAAAAGACTAACATACCCCTAATAATCTTTTAATGACCAGTGAACTAGTGGAAAGACCAAAACACTCACCCAAAGGTTTTTTTTTTCCATCCAATAACAAGAAGATAATTTCACTATAGCAATCCACAATAAATTGTGTATTATGTTACAGTGAAACACTCACGCCCTGTATGTTTTTGGTAAATGTGTTTTAAAGTTGTATGTTGGTGGTTATTAGATTACAAAGCCTAAACTTTAAGTATGTTGGGGTGAGACTAATTATAAGATTATATGAATTTAAAATAATTGCAATTTTCAAAATTGTTAAATACAACTAAAAAAAGATTGGATGTAAATAACCAAATAAGATAAATTATTGGGTTTTATTGCAAGAGATATATTACCCCTCATTTGGGAGTGCGACCCAAACAGAGGTTTACTAAAATACAATATTTTTGCTTAAAATTAATTTCTTATGTTTTCGGATTGTTTTGATGTGTTGATATAAAAAATATTATTTTAATGCATTTATGAGCAAAAAAACATTTTGAAAAACAACCACAACCATATTCTCAAACACCTCATTGGAAAGACAAATGAGAATGGTTTTCAATGATATATATTATAGATTCAACTAAAAGAGTTTGAGTTAGTTTAACTATTCATATAAAATAATAAATCATGTTTATATATATATTAAAATTTTATATCAACCTCATGTGGTAGTTGAATTGGTTAATGTGTGACGCTGCTTTGACGAGGTCACGGGCCATTTATATTTTTTGCTCCTCTTTTTTTATCTTTTGATTTTTCTTTCTTTAGATTTCATCATTTAATATGAGAGTTTTATTTGATTTTATTTTTTAATATTAGATTGATGGTAAATCGATTTTCATGTTTTTTTTTTTATCATAGAATAAGATAAAAAAATTCAATTCGACCTAGTGGAGTCTATAATCCGGGGTGTAGGTTTGGCGGGTTGACTAGAGGTAACCTAACTTTTTTTTGCTTTTATATATTTTTTTGGACTTGCTCAATTAACAAGGTCATGTTAAGACAACTCCCATGTCATTTAAATTAAAATTTGTGCTAAACAAAAAGTAAAGATCAAGAGATTTTAAGTTTAATTATTACATCGAATTTAATGATACTATAAAAAAAACATTTCTATTATTTAGATAATTTTATTTTAATGTTTTAAGAAGTTTTGGTCCAACTTACCGTGATCACCTGGACAATAAAACTAATCTTATATATAACATGTGGCATATTTAAATATGCAAGATCTATTAAAATATTATATAGAAGGTAGTTGTAACATAATATGATGTGTTCAATTGGGTGAAGGAGGTGATGATGTGGATGGCATTGATACTGACATGAAGGATTTGGATGTTAATGATGTTGATATAGAGATTCCTTACAAGAAGTTACAATTTGTTTATTTTTCTTTTCAAACTAGCATATAACACAAAATTAAAAAAATATTGAAAAAATAACATGTTTTAATAAACAGCCGCTAATAAAATTAGCAATGTCATAAACAACTGCTATTGTTATTAGCATATGTATTAAACAATCACTAATAACAATAACGGTTCTTTAAACATCAATGTATTCATTGTACACTTCAATTGATTCCAGCAACAATGGTAATTCATAAATTCTAATTCATTTTTTTTTTGTTTAGAATAGATTCTTAATAAAATGTATTAAAAGAAAGGGATAAAAGAAGAAGGTTGGGAACTTGACTAGAATAAGAAAATCTCTTTATATATCTTCTCTCTTTCAAAAATATTAATTACTTTTCTGTTGAATAATTATCAACTTCACTCATTGTTGCCTGAAATTAAAATTGGAAAAATCAAACTTGAGAAAAAAATAAAAAAGAAGGAAAATTTAGTAGAAAAAAGAAAGGAAAAAATTTCCAACTTTCAAAACATATAGAAGAAAACAAAAGGGAAATTGAAAAACATAATTTACAAGGAAAAAGGGCAATATAATTTAACAACTTTATTAGCTCATAAAGCAACATTTAATTTTGAAAAAAAAAATTCATCGTCATGCAGTGGCTTCACAATTATAGCCTTATCTCACCTAACCTTTTTAATCCAACAAAAGCCCTGTTATCTTCAACGTTTTTTTTTTTTGTATAAAAGCCCACAAGACTAAGCCCTTTAACAACAGAAAAAGAGGATGATGCTGTCAGGCTCTTAGAGAAAAAAGGGTGGTGCTAGAAGAAGAATCTTTACATACAACAGAAGCAGTTTCTTTGACACCATAAATCATGCAAAATTTTCTCTAGTTTATATCTTTATGTCCATTAAAAGTTAATTTGGTGGTTGAAGTTTATTAAATGGTTAATTTGCAAGGCAAGAACTTTCATTGGTTTACAAGTTTAAGCATGAGATTTTGTACTTTTGTGCTAAAATGTTGACAGATTTATCTTATAGTAGACTAAAATATTTTTTTATATAGATATGAACACGACTTAAAATTACGATTCTCTTCAAATTATGCTATTTTTCTAAAAAAATTTAAATTGTATCTTTTTTTAAAACTTTGTTGTAACAATTGCATTTTGTTTTTTAAAAAATCAAACTTACAAGTGAAGATGATCGAAGTACGAGTGGGTACCAAATTATTGATGAAGATAATACTATGACATTGACAAGGAAACAAAAAAGAATGTAGGATATGAGAGTGCACTAGAAATTGAAGAAGTTGCATTGATAAAATCATCAATATGATTGATCCCTTCATCCAAATACGTTAACTTGAAATGTTAAATTTGAATTAAAATGACTTATAGGACAATAGGACATGTGCTTGTGATTTATTGCATACAGACACTCTTTAGTCAATTGGTAGTTATTTCCTCAAAATTAATCAATGAAATACATATGCTTGTTTGATAAATCACTTTAATTAAAATTTAATGTTTCAAGTTAACAAATTTGGATGGAGGGATTAATTTTATCTCCGAACCAAAATCTTAAAGATCTAATTATGTTTATGAGAATTACTGGTTTTCATTTGCCAAAAATGCAATCCCTCAAAATAAAAGTGTCATTTAACCATTTTTGTTTTTTAAACATATTCTAAATAATTTGATTGAACAAAAGTAGCCAAATACAACTGCAATTCTTGACAATCTCACAACAAAAATGACTAAAGTTGCAACTCAAAACTATGCCCAGATCCTAGCAGTAATCTATGATATTGTTATAGTACAAATTGGTATCAAACTTAATGGTACCAATTATGCTTTATGGTCCCAAATTATAAAGATGGATATATCAGGAAAATACTAGTTGGGATACATAAATGGTGACCTTCCACAATCATAATCGAATGATCCGAACTTCAGAAGATGGAGAACAGAAAACTCTATTGTGAAGGGTTGGATAATTAACTCAGTGGTTCCTTATAGAAAACTTTATTCAATTCACAACTACCAAACAAGTATGAGATTTAATTGCTACAACTTATTTTGATGGATTTTATACATCTAATGTGTATGATTTGAAGAGACAAGTAACATGGATGAAACAATCAGGATAATCCATATAATCATACTACAATTATCTCCAAAGCTTAAAGAGGGAAATTGATTACCATATACCAAATCCTATGAAATGTGTTAGTGACATACAAAAGTATAATGCTCTCATTCAAGAGGATCAAGTTTATATATTTTTTTGGATGGACTAGATGATAGGCTCGACAAGATAACGAGTGATGTATTTCAATTGAACCTGTTTCCAATATTTGAACAAGTTTATGCCTATGTTCAAAGAGAAGACATCAAACATACGGTTATACTTACAAATAGTAAATCCTACTGTTGTATCTATAGTTTCTAGAAGAGGGAAAGCTAGTTCACAACGACAACATGCACTCCATATGGCCAAACCTGGGACGCTTTCATTATGAGGATGTAACATGTATAATCTAGTAAAAACTAAAGGACAAGTGGAGAGTGGAGGCAACAATTATTCTCATTATGGAAATATAAAGCATACATAAGACATCTGCTTTAAATTGTATAGTTACCCAAAATTTTGGACTGAGTTAAAGGCACAAAAGCAATGAACAACTATTGGTGGCACGAGACAAGCAGTATTGGCAAACACAAAGCCCTAACTGTTATTAACTCCATTTGTAAAATCAAAAGATGAAGCCATAATTTATTTTAAAGATTAAGGTAATAGTTGTTATTATACTAGTAGTGCATTACTTGCTTCTAAATAATTTAATAATGACTAGATAGTGGACTAATGCAATATATCACATGACTTTCTGTCTATGAGACTTTGTTAATACTATAGAACCAAGATGGACCGGTATAACCAATACTAATAGGGTTATATATCCTATTAGAGGGGTTGGAATAATGCATATATCACCCTCTATATCATTGACCAATACTTTATTAGTGCCTTCTTTTTAAAATAAGTTGTTGTTAGTGGGTCAAGTTACTAAAGAACTAAATTGTGTAGCACTAATATATTCAAAATTTTATCTTTTTCAGGATATTCTCACGAAGAAGATCATTACGTGTGGTACTAAGAGAGAGAGGGGCTATACTACATGGAAGACTTCAGTCCATATAGAGTCAACATTATAAGTCGTTCAATAATTGTAAAAGAAAAATAGATTTGGCTATGACATTAATGACTGGGACATCTATTATTTAGCTACATGAAACATTTGTTTCCGAAATTATCTTTGAATTTGAATTATTCAAACTTTAGATGTGAAACTTGCATTTTAGCCAAGAGTCATCGTGTATTTTTTCCAATCAGTTTTAGCAAAAGTGATATCCCTTTTGCCTTGATTCATTCTAATATTTGGAGACCATCTCCTATTAAAACTGTCTTTGGTAGACATTAGTTTATAACCTTTTATGGATGATTATACTAGGATAATATGACTATATTTGCTAAAATGCAAAGACGAAGTATTTGATGTGTTTCGTGCATTCCATGTTATCATTTATAATCAATTTTTAGCAAAAATCCAGATTCTTTGATCCAAACAAAAATACTGACATATTATTAAAATTGCATGTGTATTGTTATTTGGATCATAAGTATTGGTAGGCATTAGGATGATAGTGTTGCTACTGTCGTCAATTTATTGAATCACATGCCTTCTAAAGTTTGAGATTCAAGACTCTACTATATGCTTTATCACAAAATGTTACTTTATCGTCTATACTTCTTATTCCACCATGTGTGTTTGGTTATGTTGCATTTGTTCATCTACATAAACGGACAAAATTTAAACTATGTGTTGTTCGTTATGTATTTCTGGGGTATGATATAAATAAGAAGGGATTTTGTTACTATAATCCTCTTAAAAAATGGCTATACACTATAATGGATGTCACTGTTTTAGGGTCATAAAGTTTTCACTCTTGAAAAATATTAACTTATCCTTTTTTAGGGGAAGACATGATATGAAGAGCAGAAGTGGTGGAGCACAACATGTCGTGCTCAAGACGTTCAAAATTTAATATAACCAAAGACAACATATGGTGCTTAAAACGTTCAAAATGTAATATAAATAGAGATAACATGTGGTGCTCAAGACATGACAAAAACAAAGATAACCCAAAACATTAGAAGAAATTTTGTTGTAATAAAAACACTAGCAGCTCTAAATATAACAAAAATAACTTCAAATGTGGTTGCTGGGAATAGTGCAAAAAGCCCAACAAATGGTGCCATCAAAATATCACTAGAAATAGCTCCAAATATAGCATTTAAAGGCGTTGCAAAGGGCGTTAATATGAATAAATCTATTGTAGCAACAAGGTTAGACGTCAATAAGACAATAGCCGAGGAAGATAAAAAAAAATGCACATCACACATATATTAAAACCCCTCTTCCTAAAGTACTCGACAATGAAAATCCTCTTCGTGAGGATATTCTTGAGGTAATTTTTTCTATACCATTTTTCAATAATATTTTGGATATTTCTACTAGCTATCACTTATATTTTAGGCACAATAGGGGCAAACCCTCAACCTATTACTCGCTAAATGATGAGGGGAAAAGTTCAAAGTACCCAATTTCTAATTATATATCCATGCAAAGACTACCCATGCCTCTGAAAGCCTTTGCACACAAGTTGTTCTTTTGTCAGATTCTTTATGGGATTCATAAAGCCTTGGTAGATCTCTAATGGTCCCAAGCAATCCAGGAAGGAAAGGTAGCCCTGAAAAATAATAGAACAAGGGACATTGTCACACTACCACAAGGAAAGAAAATTATCGAGTGTAAGTGGGTGTTCTACATTAAACATAAAACAGACGGATCTATTGAGCGATATGAGGCGAGATTAGTTGCAAAGGGTTACACACATACATACAGAATAGACTATCAGAAGACCTTCTCTCTAGTGGCGAAGCTAAACACAATCAGAGTTTTGTTATCCTTTGTTACAAATTTAGATTGACCATTACACCAATTTGATGTAAAGAATGCTTTCCTTTATGGAGATCTTGAGGAGGAGGTGTATATGAATAGTCCACCGGGATATGTTTCACCCACTCTTAGAACTGTATGTAAATTACAATGAGTTTTATATGGATTAAAATAGTCACCACGTGTATGGTTTGGTCGTTTTAGCATGGCTATGAATAAATATGGTTTTCAACAAAACAATTCAGATTATACACTTTTCCTGAAAAGACAAGAAGGAAAGGTAACTATTTTAATAATTTATGTAAATGATATGATCATTACAAGAGATAATAAAAAAGAAATTAGTAGGTTGCAAAAGTAGTTAGCTACTGAATTTGAAATGAAGAACTTGGGTGGACTTAAGTACTTCTTAGGGATCAAAATGGCTATGTAATATCTCACATTGGCGGATGAGGACTTGAGGGGGGGCTATATATGAGCATGCTCACCTTGACTAGTAAGACGCGTTTTGGGGCCATACGTCATTGCCAAGAACAAATCCGTGAGGCCTGTGGGCCAAAGTGGACAATATTTTACTAGTGAGGTGGGTGTTATATTAGTATCAGAGCTCGACTCACTGGTTGTCCGGTGGTGCTGACGAGGTCGTCGGGCTCTTTAAAAAGGTGGATTGTAATATTCCATATCGGCGGGTGAGGATTTGGGGGAGGGCCTTATATAAGCATGCTCATCTTGACTAGTAAGACATGTTTTGGGGTCATGCGTGGCAAGAACAAATCCGTGAGGCCTGTGCGCTAAAGCGGACAATATTTTACGAGTGGGGTATAGTGGGGTGTTACAAGCTAGATCAAAACGAGCATCTTTATTTCCAAAAGAAAGTATGTATTGGACCTTCTGATTGAAGTGAGAATGCTTGACTGCAAGCCGATAGACATTCCAACAATTTAGAATCAGAAACTTGAAGTGTATCCTGATCAGGAACAAACATATAAAAAGAGATATCAATGATTAGTGGGTTAGCCTAGCCAATCAATTCATGCATTGTCCTAGCAAGGACCATATGAATCTAGTTGTTTGAATAATTCCATATCTAAAATCCACTTCATGGAGAGAACTTATGTTCTCCAATAATGGCCACTTAGATATTGAAGGTTACATGGATGTTGACTGGGTAGGGAACTTGTCTAATAAAAAATCCACATCTGGCTACTTCATTTTTATTAGTGGCAACTTAATTATATGAAGGAGTAAAAAACAGAAAGTAGTAGCATTGTTAAGTGCTGAGACCGAGTTTAGAGGAATGACTAAAGGCCTCTATGAACTTCTCTAGCTTAGAAGACTGCTCTAAGAAATTGGTTTCACTCCCAACTCAGGAATGAATTTGACTATGATAATAAAACTGCAATTAAACTACCTTAAAATTTAATTTAACATGATCGAACAAAACATATTGAGATAGATTGACATTTCATTAAACAAAATCTCGAAGAAAGAGTGTTTCACTTTTTTTCTTTTAGATCAGTTGATCAACTTGCTGATATGCTCACAAAAACTGTCTCTAACAAAAGCTTTCATGGTTCAATTGACAAGTTGGGTATCAAAGACATCTCTACACCAACTTAAAGGGGAGTGTTAGTGTGAGCTGTAAAATCAAAATATTAAGAATTAATTTCTATATCTCATGATTTTATACATCTTGATAATTGTAGGAAGAGATTCATTTTCCTGTCATAGTTATCTTAAGATGAGTTGTTTATATATATAAAACACTATTTTGTAATAGAAAAAAAAGAATCACATTCTATAAAAGATTTTTGTTTTTGATTTATCAGTTTTGATGTATTGATATAATTTTTTTTAAAAAATAATAAAAAATATTATAAAAAAAAATTTACTTTAAAAAACTTATTGTAGCCTTAGAGTTCGTTACTTCTTGTTTTCTAGTTCGATTTTCTTTTAACTAGAAACCCAAATCCATATTAGTGGATAATGGCCCAAACTGAACGTAGACTTTTAGCCCATAACAAGAAATAAGAAGAAAGGAGGAGCCGAGGGAACAAAGTCTTGACGACACCCTAGAACTGAACAGAACAGAACAGAACACAAGTACTAGTCCAAATCGTCGACTACTGAAAATTAGCAGGACAGGAGTTTCGAAATACTGTGGAGCCGCAGTCGAAGCAGTGGTTTCGGAAAGCTGTAATGGAGGCAGCACCATTTACTCCTCCTCCTACTTCTTCCTTCAAAACTCCATCCATCTCCTCCTCTTCTTCTCTTATATCTCTTTCAAAAAATTTCTCGAGAAACCACCTTCCTTCGAAGTTCAAGTCACCTAGAAATCTCTCAGTTCGTGCATCCAATGATGATTCAGGTCCCCTTTTTCTTCATCTATCTCCTTAAACATACACACAACATCATCTTTTACTAAAACTTCTTTTTTTTCTTTCCTTTCCTTTCTTTTAATGGATTTTGCAGTAGTGACTCTGCTTGATTATGGTGCTGGAAATGTCCGTAGTGTCCGAAACGCCATTCGTCATCTCGGTTTCCAAATCAAAGATGTGCTATTTTTTATTTATTTTTTTAATTCATCTTTTTTGAGTATATGTAAGTAATGCAATAATAATTTATGATTTTATTTTGGAAAAATGAAATAAAATCAAACAGGTGCAAACTCCGAAAGACATTCTAAATGCAAGGCGTCTTATATTTCCTGGTGTTGGGGCTTTTGCACCTGCTATGGATGTCCTTAACAACACTGGGTTTGTCTTTCTGTCTGTCTTTTCTCTTTTCCAATTGTTGCTGTTTGTGCTAATATTTAACAATCCATTTCTTTTTTGTATTAACATTTGCAGGATGGGCGAAGCACTCTGTACCTATATTCAGAATGATCGCCCATTTTTAGGCATCTGTCTTGGGCTTCAGCTACTTTTCGAGTCCAGCGAGGAGAATGGTCCAGGTCAGTCTCGTATTTTTTTCTGTTAAATTGGAAGCTTTGACATTGTTCTTTCTCTATTTTTTTTCCTTTTCCTTATAGAGTATTAATTTCTGCATTTGTCTCAGTGGGTGGTCTTGGTCTGATTCCTGGCGTGGTGGGGCGGTTTGACTCCTCAAATGGTTTCAGAGTACCTCATATTGGCTGGAATGCTTTGCAAATCACTAAAGACTCTGAAATTTTGGATGACATTGGAAACCGCCATGTGTATTTTGTTCACTCTTACCGTGCCATGCCAGTGCGTGTTTCTTTTTCTCGTCTCATCTTATCAGTTATCTTGTTGCATAATTCTGCTATGCGTATATTTGGTTTATGAGCATTCCTTTGCAGTCAAATGAAAATAAAGAGTGGATTTCCTCTACCTGCAATTATGGTGATGAATTTATAGCTTCTGTTAGAAAGGGAAAAGTGCATGCTGTTCAATTCCATCCAGAGAAGAGTGGAGGCAAGCTGTTCATAACCTCTACTTTCTTTGTCTTCAACATATGGATTGTTAACATGATTAAATTTCAGCTCCACTTTGTAAACAATCATGACGTTTGCATTTTGTTGTCCCTCTTCGTTCAAGAAGGGGGTTGTTTTTTTCCTACAAGACTTTACCATTGGATTTGGATACTTTCTGCCCTAATGATCTTGAATCTCTTGTATATACAGTGAAGAATGTATGAAAAGTATATATAGAACCATTTTCTTGTTTTCTGCTTGAGATTAGGTGGTTAATTATCTCTGATATGCTGTACAGTAACTAATTTTGCATGTGAATGTTAATAAGACTGTCTATTTAAAATTGATTGATATGATCTAAAATGAATTTCACAGATGTTGGTCTTTCAGTATTGAGGAGCTTTTTGCTTCCAAAGTCATCTCTGACAGAGGTAGACTCTGCACTCTGAAATTGATGCAACTTCAATGTCTCTTGACTTCTTTATTGAAACATCTAATGAAATGAAACTTTATTTGAAGACAGAAGCGTACTGAAAGGAAAGCATCAAAACTTGCAAAGAGGGTAATATTTCCCGAACTTAAGTTTTATCTAAGTTGTTTTGAATTTCCTTGTCCCTGCTACAAATCTTGTTTTGTGACTACACTGAGTCTGAATGGCTCTCATGGTTTTTCATCCTTTGAATTTGGCATCTGTTTGGATTTGAGTTTTTTGAACACAGAGATTTAAGGACTGCTGTATGTTGAGGCGATTTCTGCGAGATAATACAATTTTTTATTGCCATTTAAAGGATTATAAATACTTTTTCTCAGCTGATAATCAGTGGGACTGTAGTTTCCTCTCTCTCTCTCTCTCTCTCTCTCTCCCCTTTTTAATTTCAGTTTTCTTTTCTTTTAGGAAGGATATCCATTTTGTTTGTTCTCCTAGTTCTCCTAGTTCTTTCAGATAAATAAAAATTCTATTGAAGATATACATGAGGCATGATTGCATGGAGGAGAACAAGGCATCCTCTAGAAGTATGAGTACATATGCAGAATATCAACATAAAAGGGCCTTCCTGTTGCCTTGTGTGTCAAATAAAGAAAGTCCTAGAAAGGCTCCTGAGGAATTTCACCATAAGGAAGCAAAATGACAATTCTATACCACAGCAACTGCTCACATGAATGCACTCGAACTAATCATTTTTATCCAAGTATGTGTATGTGTGTTCTTCATAAGGTCCTACGCTCAGTGATATTGCTTCTCTTTAGGTAATTGCTTGTCTTGATGTGAGGACAAATGACGAAGGAGATCTTGTTGTAACCAAAGGAGACCAGTACGATGTAAGAGAACATGCAGAAAAGAATGAGGTATGGCGAAGAATACCACTTGCAATGTGTGGGATTGGCATGTGACTAGAGACCACTGCATGTTGAAAGTGCTAGTAGAAAAAAATAGCTCCAGAACTTTGTGAAACCTTGAAATGGGCCAAAGATATACACATTTTAAGCAAACATAAATCTTGCATTTTTCAATTACCTTGTTAAATGCTTTAGCTGTTTTGTCTGTTTCTTTCTTGGACATGCTTCTGAAGTTCATTTCTTAAGGTTGGAATCCTTTATCTTTGATGGATTATTGTTTTCAATTGACAATGAATGCTGGAATTGTGGAATCGAATTACTCATTGTGATTCCAGTTACATTTTAAGGTGAATGTTCTTGTGTTGTGCTGATGGATTAATGCCTTCACCTGAAAAAAAGAAGCGTTTGATTCTATTTAGCCAAGAAAAAGGGAAAGAAGTTGATGATTCTAAGTGAATGCACTTACTTGGTTTCAATCTTTTCCTGAATTGTAACCATCGGTGAAAATATGTATTTGCATCTCATTAATGGTATTATTGATGAGAGTTTTTTAGGTTAGAAACCTTGGCAAGCCAGTGGAACTTGCTGGAAAGTATTACAAAGACGGTGCTGATGAGGTATGCTTTCTTTACCTGATTTAATTTGATCCATATACTGCCAAGGAACAGTAATAATGTGCTTAACATGCTATTGTTGAATTTCAGGTTAGTTTTTTGAATATCACTGGCTTCCGCGACTTTCCCTTGGGTGATTTGCCAATGTTGCAGGTTGGTTTTGTAGCTATTTAATTACATGCTAAAAATAAGAAAATTGTTGGTAACTTGTAGACAGAAGTATCATTTATCCATAATTTTAATTGTTTTGCCATGCTTTTGAAGGTTTTGAGATGCACTTCAGAAAATGTTTTTGTACCGTTGACAGTTGGAGGTGGAATTAGAGATTTTACTGATTCCAATGACAGGTATGATTTCAGTGTTATGTGGCAGATCAATCTTACGGCCCAACATTTTTCCAACTTGTATGCATACAATCTTTCCCATAATTTCCCCAATAAATAGTTTCCTTGTCGTCTTCACGTGTCATTAATGATTAGTTAGGTGTGTAGGCATATTATCATTAAGTCATTCTCCATTCAGGTATTATTCTAGCTTGGAAGTTGCATCCGAATATTTCAGGTCTGGGGCTGATAAGATTTCTATTGGAAGTGATGCAGTCCATGCTGCAGAAGATTATTTAAAAACTAAGGTATGCAATTGCTGTAGAATCACTAAACAAGAACAGAGATCAACATAACTAATCCTCTTAGGAAAACTCAATTTATTTGATCAATAGTTTTAACAACTGAATGTCTAGGTAGGTGCATATTTATAGCACCAAACCAAATAAAATAAGGAAAGGTAAAATGTAATGATAATGGGAAATTTAAAAAAATTGATTAGAAAAACCTAATAAATAAGAAATAAACTAGATTGTTATTTGAAGTACTAGAAAATAAGTACTAATGCCCCTAAATAACACTAATATCTAGAATAATCATACAACACTAAAGTGCCTAAATAATCAAATATCAATTCCCATCTTGTCTTTCTTCATTCCCCATCATCAGCACTTCCCAGTATTTGATTTACTTAAAAGTTCTGTTTGGTTCACATCCTTGTGTATTTCCTCCTAATTGCCCTTGGACTCCACTTGTAGGTAAAGACTGGGAAGAGCAGCATAGAACAGATATCAAGAGTCTATGGAAATCAGGTAAATTCCTGTGTAGTTTGAAATATTTGAACCACCATACTCTTGGAAAGAGTTGTTGCCTTTGTAACATATAAATGCTCTTAATGGGTGTCTAGAGTAGCAGAGGATAAAAGGATGCAGATATTCACATGTTTGATTTAGATGAATCCTGTCAAATGATTATGATTGACTAATTGTGAATTATATCATTTTATTTTATTAACAAAACAGATATTATGTAGATGATGTGGTGACAAATGTTGTTGGCTCCATTTCTGTATAGCATTTTACTAACTGAAATTCAGTTTCCAGTTTGGTTCCTTACATGTATTCATGAACAAAATATAGTTCACTGGGTTTTGATGGCTTCTCCTCGGCAAATCTTGCTCTTCTAGCATATAATGATTTTATGTTGGTTGGATCCCTCTTCCATTTTTGTGCTCAATTCTTTCTTTCCTCCTTTAATTTCTGTACAACTGCAACCGGGAGATGGAAATAGAAGATTTTCTGGCACCTGTCAAGGTACAAAGACATGATAGTGTTAGCTAATCTGATTAGGTTTTCACACCATTTCAATTTTATCACATCGGTAGAAGAACAGATATGGTAATTGTAAAAGTTTGTGTTTGCAAAGTTGGCTTATATGTTATTGCCAAGTGAGCTTATAGAATGTTATCAGTATTGCTGGAAAACATAGATCAAGTTGTCTTTCTAGTGACATGACAGGAGATAATACTTGATTGCAGGCAGTTGTTGTAAGTATTGACCCTCGTAGAGTGTACCTCAATGATCCTAGTGATGTGGAGTTCAAGTCAATTAGGTTGACTAACCCAGGTAAGAAGAATTTGTTTCTGCTAGCTCCTTTTACTTCCTTGAAATCTGCTATTGAATATATATTTACTGGTTGTTCATGGTATTCTTTAAATCCATAAGATCCAAAAAGCCCTTGTGATTGGTTCAAATGCTAAAATGGTGGAATGAGGGTGTGGCAGATCCTATATAATAAGAAATTTTCCAAGTAAAGATAATAGTGATGGTAATAATAACAAGATCCCGAGTCTCACTAGATATCTAATGGATCGTCTTTCATTTAAGTTTAACTGTTATTCATCATTTACCTTTTTTGTTTCCAAGATTTTAACCATGCTTTTAACTCTTACCATCTAGTTTCCTTCTTATGCTGCTAAATAAATTTCTCGACAAGCATAATGTGTGCATACATGCATAAGAGAGTTATGTGCTTAGATTCGTTCTCTGTAATCAGATTGTATGTCGAATGGTTATTAGGTTTTCACAATTATGTCAGGTCCAAATGGAGAAGAATATGCATGGTATCAATGCACGGTAAGCTTTATTTCTTAATGCAATTAAAACTGAATCTTACTTCTGGAACGTTGGTATTTTTTAATTACACCCTGTTTGACTTGATTTCTAGCCATCATTCTGGCAAAATGATAGAGATTTTAAAAGCTCTAGCATGCACGTGTCTGTCATGCTAGCTTGCCATTTACATATATGTTTGGGTGAATACATGTATGTAAAACCGAGGTAAAATTTCTGCTTCTATTGCAAGATAGTAGGGTTCCTACACCAGGAAGGACAAAGAGGGTCATAGAAGAATGTTAATTTTCTCTCTCAACTGACATGCCCTTTAATTTCCAGATGCTACTCTTGTCATTGTCAGTCTACACTTAGTTCATTCATATGCTCAAATAACTTCACTACTTTTAGAAAACAATAAATTAAATATGTTCCTGAATCGTCAAATTTTAGTCAGCCAAACAGAATTTTGACATAACCACCACCACCTTGACTTCAGTGCTGATGGTGGGTTGCATGTGGTAATTTTAATTTGACATGCTACAAATTCCCCGTACAGGCCAAAATTAACTGACCATTTCTCATTTCTTTCACTTCTTTTCTTTCCCATCTGTTAAGATTAATGGTGGGCGAGAAGGTCGACCAATTGGAGCTTATGAACTTGCAAAAGCAGTTGAAGAGCTGGGGGCTGGAGAAATATTACTGAATTGCATTGACTGTGATGGTGAGGACTCTTACTTCTCAGGGAAAGGCCTGTTTCAACTAGATTTTCTGCAATAAAAAAATGGAATAATCTTGGAGAAAGAGTACTGCCCTGAAGCTTCTTTAAAGAGGCTAGGATGATTCTTCTCTTACCATTTCTTCAGAAAATGTGCATAACTGATTTTTTTTTTTTGTCTTCCTGAAAGTGATGGCATTAGTTTGTGGTTGTCAATGATATGAAGACTGTTTCAATACTATTTCAATGGGTTCTAGAGGCTTTATTGTTTGCTTCAGTGCATGTGCATTCATATATTCTGTTTGGTGTTCTACTGAATCGATATTCTGTTTCTTTCAATTCTCAAAATTACTCGTGTTGCCTTTCAGGTCAAGGGAAAGGATTTGATATAGATCTAATAAAGATGATCTCTGATGCTGTGAACATCCCTGTGATTGCAAGCAGTGGTGCAGGTGCTGTTGAACACTTCTCAGATGTGTTCTCAAAGACAAATGCTTCTGCTGCCCTCGCTGCTGGCATTTTCCATAGGAAAGAGGTATAGCTAGCAATCGTTTGATTGCTTTTTTTAGTATCCAATCCAAAAAAAGATGTTTTTCATCATCATTCCAGTTTTTTCTTCTGTTTAATTGATGAAAAAGGGCCCTTTATATATATATATAAATTACTGAATGCATTTCCTTTTTTTTTTTTTTTTTTTTAATGTCATGAGATGGCATTTGATGAACCATTAGAGATTGGAGTTCTATATTGTGAAACTTACAGCATGAAAATCTCAAGTTGCCGCCTCCCACAACAATAAGAGCTTTGAGAACATACTGCTCTATCTTGTCATCTTCTTTATTGGTTTTATCGCTTTGCAAAATCTCAGACTTTCTGGCTTGCAGGTGCCCATTCGGTCTGTAAAAGAGCACTTGTTGAAGGAAGGCATAGAGGTCAGGATCTAATTCCATTCTGTGTCCTACGCACCGATAAAGGCAGCGTTTGCGGCGAATCTCTGCTCCCCCCCCCCCCACCCCCCACCCCCCACCCCCCACCCCCCTCCTTTTGTTTCTAGCAAGAAACTGTGTAAAACTTGGCAGGCATTATCAGCAAAATTTAACGAGTCTTGTCTGCAATCTTGGAAATTTCATAGAGACAGAAAACTAAATATTAGAATTGCAACTGGTAATTTGCTTTGCTTGTGACACGCGGTGGATCATCATCGCTTTCTGAATAAAAAGTTGGCCTGAAATCTCAGGTTAGCGTTTAGCAACAATGTGAAGCCATATGGGTTTTTATCTCCGATGTCATTGGACTTTCAATGCCATGGTTCTGAAGAAGCAACGATGTGTTGATTTCCTATGTCATAAATCCGGAAACTCCAGTCCCCAAGATCCGCTGTGATGATATGTAAAGAAATCCTTTATCCTTTATTCTCAGTGAACATATTCGGACCATGCAAGCTCGATCTTGGGCAGATTTGAGTCAACTCAAAAAATCATGACATGTTTTATATGATTTAATATAATCGACGTGCAGTATTAAAAATAAGTAATGTTATTAATATAAAAAATAAGTGATGTAATATAACGAAATGATCCATTGCATTCCTTGTAATGGAGGCTTTGATAAATCTCACTTGTAATTATAAGTTTTAAAAATTTATTTTAATCCGTGTGATTTATTTTATTTGTTTATAATTTATATTGCATGTCTTCTCAAATAAAAACATTTAATGAATAATTTTACTTTATAAATTTGTAATTATATCGTGTTTAATTTTATTAATTTAATTAAAATAACAAAAATGGTAAGATTTGACTATTGATATTTAATTATTAAAATTTTGATATTATATTAAAAAATAAAAAATAAAAGTTTAAATTATTAAATAAATCTCAATTAATATTTTTATATTAATCTTTGACTCTTTCGTTCATATGTGTATTGTTTTCACTATTCACTTCGCCTTACAATAACACTAGCTACGAGTTGCATTACATAAATATTACCTTTTAACTTTAAATAGCTATTAGTTATGTAACTAAGATTTAATTTCTTAATACATTATAATAAATTGCTTGAGAGAAATAATTCTTTTTAATTAGTTAAACAAAATTTTTTTAATTTAGATGAAGTGTCCGAATTAGTTTGGATATACCTCGATTAATTCTCTTTAATTCTAAAATTAACAATATTTATTTTTTAATAATTAAACTCATGTACATTGATGGATGCATTGGCGAGCCGAAAAGAGGAGTGGGAACCGTTAGAGCATAGAAAGAAAACGAGGAAATAATTATTGGCACCTGGTTTTTATTCGATCACGACCTCAAATACAGAGGTGCTCGTGTACAAGGACCATGCATCATTTAAAAATATTAAAATTCATGTAAATAGTTTTTATAGTTCCATTTTAAAAAATATTTTTAATTACCGTTTTAAAACAATAATTTTTTAAATAAATTATTTTAACATATACAAAATTAAAATTAGAAACACTATCTAGTACAAAAAAAAGTATAAGCTAGCTTATTAGTGCATGATGTGATAGCTATAGTCATGTTAAAATCATTGCAATGCATATGCAGCAACCGTGGAGGTGCAAAAAAACAATTACAAATAACTTTTGATAAATAAAATTCATATTATTTGATAATCAAATAATAAGTGCTTTTGAATACATAATCCAGAAGATGCCAACATCCTAAAATAATTATTTTTATAATACATGGATTGCAATATTTGTTTCCCATTATTTATATTTTTTCACTATAGCATAGCATTAAGAAAAAATAACTTTCGTTCATCACATTTGTAATATTTTGAAAGAATAATAAAGATTTGATAGGAAAGGACAACGATACTTTTGGAAAAGTAGATATTAGGTATATAAGTAAACGAGATATATTTTGATAATTGTATAAAATTGATAAATATAAATAGAAAGAAATTAAAAGAGAGGAAACCAAAAGTGAGAAAGAGAGATTGGAGAAGAAGAGGAGAGGGGAATAAAGAAAAGAAAGTTAAAGAAAACAAGTTTTTAAGGTAATATTTATATTTTGATACGTATAATTGTTGTTATTAGTTATGATTTTGAATTTGTTAAGATTTAGGGTTTTGAAGTTTATGTTTTTTAGTTTAATTGATGGGTTAATTGAAATATTCAGGGTTAATTGTTATGGGTTTTTAAGGTTTTAGTTGAAGTTTAGAGATATGTTATTTTTAGGGAGACTGGTTGATTGGGATTCTGAAATCTCGATCAATTGGTTGGCCTGATTGGTTTTGGTCAACTAGTAGGTCAATTTTAGTCGACTAGTTGTCTTGATGATTTGGGTTGAATGGTTGGTAAATTTCAGCTGGTCGGTTGACCCAGCAGTGAGGGATGAACAATTCTTTTAGGTTCAATAAGTTTGAGATATGTTTGAGAATGATTAGGTGGATTTGTTTGACTTTATAATTACATTTTGGTTTATAATTGTAGAGTTTTATTCTCTTATGTTATCGGCTTTGAGTCATTTTGACCAAGTCTTCTTTTATATTTAGGTACTCCTGATATTCCATGGGCTAAACGTCAATAGGATTCCTTTATTATTTGCTTTTGTTTTCTTACTACTTTTAAGTAAGATGAGTGAATAATATTTCATATGCAAAAGGAATAACATAAATTTTGAATTGTTAATATGAAATGGATCATGCTTCTTTGTAATATATATTGCTTATTATCTATTGTTTATGATAAACCATAGTCATTTATTGAGATTGATTTCTTGATATGAGATATTATATACATCTGGATTGATATCTCAACATTTGATTATTTATATGAGTTGTGCTTTTAAGAAATGATTTTGTTTGTCTGATTATAACTCTATAGTACGCTAGTTAAATACCCATGCTAACATGTTAGTGTTAATATTTGTGCTCATCGTAGTTCTGAACTCTAGTTGCTTAACGGGGTCACCAACCTGTGTTGACTGATCATCTCACAACCTGGAGCATAATACTTACTACATTTTGATTTTCTAACGAGTCTTACTTCATGCTATTTCTTGTTATAGTTTGCTTGTGAAATTCTCCTATAAAAACACAAAGCCAAATTTACATATACTTCTCATTGCCGTATTGCATTATAGATTTATATTGAATGTTATTACTCATTGAATTGTTGAATTCATCCTTTCATTATTTATTCTTTCTAGGCTTATAGCTTTATTAACAAGTCACTTTTGAGAAACTCTATTATAATCCAATCTTTTAAGAATTGAGCTACAATATTCTACACTATTTCTTCCACAACATGTGTAAATTAAGCAACAACAAATAACAGAGATAATGAACATTTAAACATTGCGGTGGAACTTAAATGGTACACTGGGTTTTGTTAAGCCATAGTAAACTATCTTTGATTCAAGACGTACCAATTAAAATGGATTTCCCCTATGTTAGTTTCAATTCACAACATTTTCCCTCCATTTTCGACCTTGTCTTCAAGGATGAATTATGGAAACCCAAGATTGAAGTCTTCGGCAAACTCCTAAACGACATTAACAGGAGATTAATTCTTCCAATGGATGATGATTTGAGTTGCAGCTTGATTTCCACTCTTCATCATTCTACATTCCATAATTGCTTGAGGTTGTAGAGGAGTCTATTTGGAGAAGCAGGGAAGTAATGAGGTAGCCATTCTATTGCCAAGACGTTTCTTTAATCGAGATACATGGAACGCCGGGTGGATGGCAACCGAAGAAGGAAGATCAATTCTATATGCCAATGTTCCAATTTTCTCCAAATTAAACCAGGTATGGCTTGTAATATTTTGAAGCTAATTTCTGAGAGGCTCAGTGTGCCATAGTAGTCTAACGATAGGGTTGTAACTTGAGATAAACATAATCTCCCAATTAAAAGTTATTTCACTTCTTTTTTTATTATCCATAAATACCATTCTCTTCTATATATGCTGTAGATTAGCTCTAAATGTCTTGAACATCTATTCTCTTATGATAAAAAAAGAATCTATAACTTCTATCATAAAATCTTTAGAAAAATAGGGTATGTGAATTATTGGGGTTAGATTATACAATATCTCATGGGGGTAGCCTTGGTGGCAACGTGGAAGTTGGTGTTATACCACCACTTAGCCAAATGGTAGTCATTTGACCTATTGTGTTGGAGTCTTTCTAGAAATGCAACATAGATGATTTTCGAGGCATTTGTTTAGAGCCACAATATTGCTTAAAAAATAGATCTAAGCTGAGAAAGAAAAATCTAACCCGGTTTGATTTTGTGCTTTTGGGCTTGATAGATTGGTTTGCGGATGTTCCTAGAGTGTTAGCGAGGTGTTTTTGGGTTGAAATGACTTGAAAATTATATTTTTTTAGACAAAAGAGGCACTAACCTGATTTTCTGGCCGTCATAGTGGTAGCTGAAATCTGGACTTGCAGACTACATGTAGTCTGCATATTTTTTTTTCAAAATAAATAAGGAGACGACCCCTTTAAAATTTTAAAAAAGTAGAATAAAAACAAGCTCAGGCAAGTGCGGGCTTATAGCTCAACATGTGGCCTTTTTTTTAATAAATATATATGTTTTGTATAAATTTAAGATAAAAAAATAATTTTACTCGGTTGAGTTTATAACCCGAATCACAAGTCTGACAAGTTAAGCCACAATAACCAAGTTATTATTTTTTTAATTTTTTTTCTTATCGATATCTTTTTCTTATTTATTTTTGTAAGATAATTTTTAAATTTATGTTTCAATTCATATCGATCATATGTGATTTTTTTATTTCCTTATTTACTCTTTTTTGAATAGAGATTTTTTAAAATTATTTTGTGTGCATTTAATTTTTGAAGAGATTTTTCTCATTCATCTATATTTTTTTAATCTTTTGTATAGATGAATTTACTTTTTAAAATAAAATTATTTTTTCTAGATAATATTTCTGATATGTACAACCTTGTATAATTCTTTTTTTATTCAATTAGTTTAATATGTGTGTCTATTTCTATTATAGTTTGATTAAATTAAAAAAATATTTGAATAAAAAAATTAGCAAACATAACAGGGTAAATGTCCCATCGTGCGAGATTAAATATCATTTACACCTGTTTCTTGATTTTTCCAGTTTTATTTTTTATTATCATTGATGACTTATTTATTTATTTATTTATCAACACACATAGTTTACAATTTATTTGATTATATATATGTGTATAATTTTTAATTTACACTTATAATTTTTTTAACTACGATGAAAAAAATCTGTATGTATAATTTTTTTAAGAAAAAAGTTTTTGACCCGAGGCAGGTCTTATAACTAGTGCTTGTAGCTGATTTCTTAGCTCTTGTATTTTAAACTGATAGGAATTATTCTTGCATCTCACTGCACTATCATCTTCTGAAATGTTTTTTATTGCCTTTTCACTAGTTGTTGTAGCAAAGAATGGGATATTAAATCACTTGGAAAGCATTGTAGATAAATACAAGTGGCTAACAAAGACAGACAAGGGAATAACTAAAGTTATTGTCACAACTGTCGTTGTAAGTTCGACTGTTCAGTGGTTAAATATTTTTATTAGAAGTGAAAATAAATGATCATTAATATAGAACTTGCATGGTTAGTCTATGCACTTGACCTGTCTGTATGTTTTTTTATTTGCTCTCCCCTTTGGGGTACAAGGAATGATGATAATCTTCTATTATAGATTTTGAGGATTCCCTTCCTTTCTGATAGTCTATGCACCTAATCTTTATTGTTCTTTTTGAATTGTAATGTATTTTGTTTAAGCATTGAAACATCAATGCTTAATTTTTTTTTAATTTTAGATATATGAATTTATATATCTTTTAATGCTTATTTGCTTTTTATTCATGTATATTGGATTTTATATAAATTCTCATACTTTATAATTAATTAATGCATTATATAATTGATTATATGTCTTATTGGAGGAATTGAAATTACTGAAATATGGTTGATATGGATCATGATTAGGATGATTGGATCAAGAAATTATATTTGTGTGTGGAAATAAAACAAGTTAAGTCGATAACTTGAGATGTTTTATTATAGAGAAAACTCTGTTTGAGTTTTAGTAGAAATTATGATAGAGTACTTAGTAATTTTAAAAGGTTATTGTAGATGAAAAAAATAATGCATGCATGCATACATAAAATTTCCCTATAATTTTGTAATTAAGTATACGTTTTGTCCCAAAAATTAGGGTTGGTATAAGTGCAATCCAATAGCAGATAAAAAAAACTTTGGTGTACAAAGAGCAAGAAAGCAACCAGCTAGAATGTAAGGATCCAAATTCATATAATGCAAATATGAAAAAAAAACCTAAATAAATAGGGAAAAAAATGTCAAAAGATAAGAAAAAACAGATGTCATTAACTTGACTATATTTAATGCAATCAATTAATTTAATAATCTAATTTAGCAAAGGAAAAAAAAATAATAAAAAGAATAAGGATAAAATCTGATATGAAAATAAAATGATTGAGGGTGTAATTGCAAAAACGTTGCATTATAAAAATTATTTCAAATGACATAAATAACAATTAAAAGAATGTGACTAAATAAGATAAATTTAAAAAAATCAAATGAGGTTGAAATTGATTTTTTTTTAAATTTTCATAAGTTATTTAAAATAAAAGAAATATTAACCAAAAAATCAAGAACTAAATAAAAAACAAAGAGAAGTAAAACAAAATAATCAAATGAGAATGAAATTGAAGCAAATTTTGATTTTAATAAGTTATTTGAAATAAAACAAATATCAACCAAAAGATTAAGGACAAAATCAAAAACAAAGAGAAGCTAAAGGGGTGCTTGAAAAATATTTACAGGGCAAGGCGCAAGAATCAAGGGGGAGAGAGGAAAAAAAAGTAATGTTTATCAAAGCCAAACTGAAATTCTATTTTCTATATGCGCAATCTCAACATAGAGGAGACACCGAGACAAATCTAATGACGCTCCAGAATGATATTTTTAGTTGCCGGAATCAACCGCATGGGCCGTCCAAAGACAACATCACAAAGAAAATAGTAAGGCAAAGGGAATAATGAGATTATTAAAGTGTAAAGCTTAATTGAATTGCGTAAAACACGAGTAGAGTGACATTAAATCGAATGTAAGCATGTAAAGGAGTGCGTGAGGAGATTTTTCTTTGTTATTAATCTTTATTACATGTATTCACAATGTCATAAAAAAGTGTGACAAAATCAAAGATGAAGGATCTTGTAGAAAAATAAGATAAGTTGGAGGTAATAATGAAGGCTTTGATGAGAAAGTTGGATAAAGTAAGTGCTGAGATGATTAGTAGACATGATGTTCCTAGTCATAAGGGAAAATAGGTTAAAAAGGAAGAAATAATGTTCAACAGAAGCATAAGATAAAGATTAAGCGTTTTAGGTGTCAAAGATTTGGGTATTATGCATCAGAATGTCTAAGTAAAAGGATTATAGTTTTGAGAGATGATGGAGAAATAGAGTCAGATAATGATGAATCTGAATGTGAAGACATGCCAACACTTGAAGATGTTAGTAATGTTGAATATGTTATTAATAGTGAATCCTTGGTTATAAGAAGATCTTTGCATGTTCAAGTTAGTGAAAAAGTTGTTAAGCAACAAATGAATAATATCTTTCATATTAGATGCCACATAAAAAATAAAGTATATAATATGATTATTGATAATGATAGTTATACTAATGTTGCTAGCAAAACTTTGGTTAGAAAGTTGATCTTGATTACTACTAAGCATGCTACACCGTATATGCTTCAATGGCTAAATGAATGTAGAGAAGTTAGGGTGACTAAATAAGTTTTAATCTCATTCTTAGTAGGGAAATATAAAGATAAAGTTTTGTGTGATGTTGTTTCTATATATGCTGCACACCTATTGTTAGGGAGACTTTAGCAATTTTATAGGAAAATTAAGCATAATGGTTTTAAAAATTCCTATACACTAAAAAAGAATGGAAAACATACATGTTTACACCATTGTCACATAGACAAGTGTATGAAGATAAGTTGAAGCTGAAGAAAACAGATGAAATCGAACATGCCTTGTTACAATATAATGGTGAGGATGTGAGGTTGAGTGAAAATAAAATGAGCCATGAGTGTAAAACACCAAAGGATAAAGTTTCAGTCATTAAAGACAAATTTGAAGGCTTTAACTAAAATAAAAAAAGAAAGGCCGAGTGTGGAGAGAAGAAAAAAAGGTGAGCAAATAAGAGTGTCTAGGAGAAGTGGGGAAACACTTTATTTTTTATGCAAAAAAAGTGATCTTACACATGCTTATTCTTCTGATATGCCTATAATTTTACTCTTACATAAGAAGGCATACTTTAACACTAACAAACTTGATTTATGTGTTTCTACTGTTTGTATTTATTTGTTATAGGAATTTAAAAATGTATTTCCTTATGAAATTCCAAATGGATTGCTACCTATAAGAGGAATAGAACATCATATTGACCTAGTACCGGGTTTGGCTATACCTAATAGACTAGCCTATAGAAGTAATCACGAGGAAATAAAGGATTTTCAAATGCAAGTGGAAGAGTTAATATTGAAGGGGTACATTTGAGAGAGCATCCACGTGTTGTTTCTGTACTTTTAGTACCTAAAAAAGATTATACTTGTAGAATATGTGTTGATTGTAGAGCAATCAATAACATAACAATAAAGTATAGATATCTTATCCCTATATTAGATGATATGCTTGATGAATTGCATGAGTTTTGTTTGTTTTCCAAAATTAATATTAAGACTTGTTATCATCATATTAGAATAAAAGAAGATGATGAATGAAAAACTGCTTTTAAAATTAAATATAGTTTGTATGAGTATGCCTTTTGAACTTACTAATACGCTTAATACTTTCATAAGATTGATGAACCATATATTATATGTGTTTTTTTGGTAGGTTTATAGTTGTTTATTTTGATACCACATTAATTTATGGTAAAAGATTTGATGAGCATATATATATATATATATATATATATATATCATTTAAGATAGATACCTAGTGTATTTATAAAAGAAAGTTTGTATGCTAATTTAAAGAAGTGTGATTTTTTCATGGAAATGATTTTTTTTATATACTGTTAGTCAAAAAGTATTAAGATGGATGAGGCTAAGGTGTTAAGGCTATAAAAGAATGGTCTACACCTAAAACAGTGAGTGAGGTAAGAAGGTTTTATGGATTAACTAGTTTCTATAGAAAATTTGTGAAAGATTTTAATACATGAATTGCTCTATTAACTGAAATTATAAAGAAGACTGTAAGTTTCAAATGAGAAACTAAACAAGAAAAAAGATTTTAATTTGTTAAAAGAAATGCTTATTTCGACCTCATTATTTGCTTTGCCTAACTTTACAAAAATCTTTGAGATTAAATGTGATATTTTAGATATATGTATTGAAGTTGTTTTATTGTAGGATAAAATGCTCATATCATGTTTTAATGAAAAGATTAATGGTGTAACTTTAAACTACCCAACATATGATAAAGATTTATATGCATTAGTGAGGAATCTAGAGACTTGGCAACATTACTTTTGGCGTAAAAAGTTTATGATTCATACCGATCACCAATATTTGAGACATTTGAAAAGTCAAGGTAAGTTGAATCGTAGGTATGTCAAGTGAGTGAAATTTATTGAGACATTCTTATAAACTATCAAATATAAGCAAGGTAAAGAAAATATAGTTACATATGAATTAACGTGAATGTATGTTCTTCTTAATACTTTAAACACTAGACTTTTACAATATGATTATGTGAAAGAATTATATTTTGATGATACTGATTTTCATGGGATTTATTTGTAATGTGAACTTGCAAAAACTAATGGATTTTTTTTGGCATGATGTATTTTTATTTAAAGACAAAAGATTATATGTGTCTAATTATTCAATGTACGAATTGCTTGTAAGAGAAACTTATGATGACAGATTAATATGACATTTTAGGATTATTAAGACTTTAAAAGTTTTACATAAACATTTTTATCGACCTAACATGAAAAAAGATGTGCAAAGAATTTATGATAGGTGCATAACATGTAAACAAGCTAAGTCTAAAGTGATGCCTTATGTGTTATGTACTTCTTTACTTGTTCATAAAGAACCTTGAGTTGATATTTTTATAGATTTTATTCTAAGTATACATAGGTCAAGGAAAGGAAAAGACTCCATATTTGTTGTTGTAGATAGATTTTCTAAGATGATATATTTCATATCTTGTCATAAAACTGATGATGCAATGAATATAACAAATCTATTCTTTAGGAAGGTAGTTCAGTTATATGGTATTCCAAGGAGTATTGTGTTTGATCGAGATGTTAAGTTTTTGAGATACTTTTGAAAGATTTTGTAGGGTAAGTTAGAAACTAAACTTTTATTTTCTACTACTTGTTTTCCACAAACAAATGGTTAAACTAAAGTAGTAAACATGACTTTAACTCAATTATTAAGAGCTATTATTAAAAAAACAAAAAAAAACTAGAAATATTATTTGTCATTTATTGAATTTACAAATAATCATAGTATGCATTCTACTACTGATTATTCATCATTTGGGGTTGTTTATGGTTTAATCCTCTAACACTATTATATTTGATTCCTTTACCTATTGATGAAAGAGTTAGTCTTGATGGTAATAAAAAAACACAGGTGATGAAGAACGTAATTTAAACGCAAAGATACGATAATAAATAGAGAAAAAAAAAGCAATGTGCATTCAAGGCTAATAGAGGACATAAATTAGTTAGGTTTGAACCGAAAGATTAGATTTGGATGCATGTGAGGAAGGAAAGATTTTTTAAATAAAGGAGATAAAAAATGATATCTCAAAAAGATGGTCCTTTTCAGATCATAAAGAAGGTTAATGACAATGCTTACAAAGTAGATTTACCAGGTGAGTATAATGTTAGTGCTACATTCAATGTTTCTGATAACTATTTATTTGATGTAGGTGATGATTCTAGGATGAATCCTTTCGAGGAGAGAGGTAATGATACAATCCAAGCAACACCAAGAGATCTATTAGAGATAATAGGTGGTCTAGTGATAAGATTTAGAACTAAAAGGTTCAAAGAGGCTTTAAATGAACTTCATCAAGATATATGCGCTAAGGTGGACTTTAAGAAGATATTAAGTAATGAAGTACAAGTCTTGATTAATTTAATTCATGTTTAAGATGAGTTTGTAGGTAGGCATTCAGATATTACAAAAAGATTGAAATAAGAAGATTCAAATATACTAGTCTTGACCTTTCACTATTGTTTTGGTCATAGCTAGAGCTACAGATGAAATTTTAATTCGATTCTAGTTTTATTAGAAAATAGACATCCATAAATTTACTTGTGCCAAGAGAACCTTGGGTTGATATTTTTATGGACTTTATTTTAGGTTTACCTAGGTCAAGAAAATGAAAAGAGTCCATATTCGTTTTTGTAGATAGATTTTATAAGATTATACATTTCATAGCTTTCCAATGATATATGACTTGGCTTTTAATTCATTAAAATAAGAGATAACCATGCATTTGAAGTCGCGCTTCGATTCTGTCAACAAATTACAAAAATAATTTGTCTTATTTAAATTAATTGAGCTATTACTATATTTATCTTTTAGTTATTATTAGGCCTTTTAGAGATAATATGGCCTTTATTAAAATCTAAGTTCATTGAATTATTATTGTTATTTATTAGGTTTATCCATATTCATTAAGAGTATCCTATTAGACTTAGAATTCTTTTTAATATAAATACTCTTTTGTAGAGTTTTTTTTTAAGAAAAAAACTATTTTTAAATAAAAAAATCAGCATTTTTGCTATCTTTTATGTAGTTGAGTGATTTCCATACTAAGTTCTTAATTGAACTTATAAATTCTTTGACGGTTTAATCAATTTTGTTGTGATTTTGTACTACTTTTTTGCATTATCTCTTTATAAGTATAAGATGATAGTGATTATTGGACATAGCTTTGGTTTTTTAAAGTAGATTCTTGTTGAGTCAAATTGCAAACTATTCAAATATAATTTTAACGGTTTCTTGGAAGTTGTTCACATTTGAATAATGTATTAAAAAGTAATATAAAAATAATTTTTTAATTAAAGAGGTATGTAAAAAGTAGTATAGAAACATTTATTAACTTTCACCTAACAATTTTAATTTTTGAATTACAAAGGTTTTGTGACATCACCAATTCAACACGAGCGGATCTCTAGTTAGTTACTGCAACAATGGAATGGAAAGTCATCTACGAATGTTTGGTTCGAATATTGTTTGAATGAGAAGTGATGGAGACCCATAGAAATGATAACTGGTCATGAAGATCGATCGAGTAATTAAGCTCAAGTATAATAATTTGTGATGTGTGACTTGTTTTACAATGGAAGCAAATCCTTTTCTCTTCTCGATCTGAACATGAAAACATCATAATAAATCAACTCTTGTCTTAGCCTTAGATCTTAGATGTAGAACCAAATTAAGGGAAAAGAAGGGCTGGTGGATTATATATATATATAGCACAATTATTTACAAAAGCTGACAAATACAATTGAGCCGATCACTTCTCGTGGGAGCCATTATTGAAATTAAACTCTCAATATCCGTTTTGTTATTCTCCGTTTTGGCATTGATCCCCTAAAAAGGAAGGACACTTACAATGTCGCAGACCTTTTGGCTGCCAATGCTTCTCCTTTTAAAGTGATGAATACATTGGACGATATATATAATCAAGCAAAATACTTTATTTGTCTTCACTCCTGTTCCATGGTTCTCGTGAGTTCTTTCTTGCTTTTTTAGTCATCATCGAAATATTTGCTCATGGCCCCCTATATTTGAAGGCATACAGATAGACATGTACATTAATTTCTGGCTACGTACGTGGTCTTTCTTGTCTTCCTAACAAAGTCGAGCATGTTGCTTAGGACAGCCTCATAAGAATTAGATAGATTTTCTTTTTCGTTTTCTTTTTCTGGTCTGGACAGCTGTTTTTAGGGAGAAGAGAATGCTTTGGAACCATCAGAGTTTTGCAGTACTTGATTTTTCCCTGAAAATTTGTTGCAGTCATTGTCAACCCAGAGGATCAAACATTGAACAACTCCATAAACTTTTGTTTCACAAGAATTGAACAATAATATATATACAGCTCTCATCTAATTCTTATATGGATTGGATAATGACAAATCTGAAATTGCTGATACTATATATATTGTCTGTTCCGTAGAGCAATTCGTGGCATGTAGGGAAGATGGGGTTAGGTAAAGAAAGGGAATTGACATAAGATAGACTCTTCCAGCACATAAGAAAATGAAAGCTATGGGGTATCCTTTAGGCCCGAGATGCCTAAAATGTTCAAATTCTTATTTTCTGGTCTAAATATTGTTGGCACTCCCAAGCTTGGTGATCACTGATGTAGATCTACTGTCAAGATCATTTAATTCTGCTTCAAAGTGAGAATATATTGGTTTAGATCATTCCTGAACTCAATATATAGCTAATAGTCTTTCTTATTTATTTTGCAAAAAGTAACAAACAAGACACATTTATCAGGGCTCTTGGAATAGCTTATTATAAGTATAGAGGCTGCAATTTGTTGTTCGTAAATTATGTCTATACATGATAAATTTAAAACATCAAGAATAAATTCTAATTATTCATGAGGATGTGGGAGGAGATCATTAGGCTTGAAAAACTTCTGCAGAAAATTCTTTGAATTGATGAATATTTATAAATTTTTATTTTTAACTGTTCATGTGTAACCTTGCACACAAGCAAGGTCCTAATTGGAAATGAAAAGAAACCTCAACTTTATCCGAGAACACAGTCATGGCAATCCAACTGATGTTACCATTATCTACTTAGCTTAATTATTAATCTTTCCTTCATCTTGTTTATCCTTCAGGGCCTCAGGTAATTAAACTTAACATGAAATAGACATATTTTTGTACGTACCTATAATACTTAGAGTGGACGAATGGCACCAATATTCTTGTGCTTCCTAAAATGATTAAGCTTCTAGCGCTTAATTTTGATGGGTATATATTCTAATTAATTTCTTTTTCCTGGATGATCACTCTCATTTTGAGATAGCAAAACTAATGAAGTACTAAAATTCATGATGTTTAGTAATAAGACTGATGTGTTGGATAATCGATTAATCTTTTAGTTCAAGTAATATGATTCATTCTCTCTAGCCATGGTTTCTAGTGACTTGATATAGAAAGCCCAGGTGGATAGTACCTGGTGGTTCCTGGTAAGTCAAAGTAATTAATAGCTGGTACTTACAAATTAAAAGATTCCATTTGATTGATGTGAGGACTTTCAGATGCTTAAGTCGGCAACTTTATAGAGAAAGAAAGTGTAACGCTATTTTAAAGAGATAAACTTTGAAAACATATATGCTAAAAGTGCTAAGAATGAAAAGATTGTGAACCTTGAGTTTGAATGATTCATGGTGTATTATTTATAGCCTATGAGTCTTTTTTTTTATGGAGAGGAGATGCTAAAGTGTAATCTCACCCTTATAATATTTTGAATTGTAATCTACTTAAAATAATTAATATTGAATTAATATAAAATATTAAAGGACATGCGTTGGGTCCTAGAAAAATTCCCAAAAGAGTGTTAGGCTTGAGCAAGGTGTCTTAACTCATTAAATGTGAAAAATAAATCCAAGCCCGCTGCCTAAACTTAAGCATGTTGGGCTTGAGCATTGTAGCCCAAGATCATGTGGGTGTTGGGTTGTACACCTAACATCAGCTTAGAAGCATACCCATGCACCTTGGGAATAGTTGGGCTCGGGCATGGTAGTCCGAGCCTCTAAAGATTTTTTGGGCATTTTAGGGGATTTGTTTATGCCTTTTGAAAGAGTTTCTTGGACCTATTAAATTTTGGTTTATTAGTAGCTCCCTAATTTTTTGTGATATAGATACGCGAAGACTTGTAAATTTTTTTTTGTAATACAAGTTTTATTAAGTTTTCTTCGTATGAGAAGAAAGGTGAAAACCCGAGTAATATATTGGAGAGCTTGTGTGTAGGGGCATGTATCATGGTTTCAAAAATAATTTCTAAGTATATAAAGGGGAACCATAGAGGAACCCATATTTAGAAAATTTCTAAATGGATGAGGGGAACCCATAAAGGGTGAGCTTACATATAGAAATTGTTTTTTAGAATCTGAAGGAAACTCATGAAAGATGGAGCCCATACTTAAAAAGTTTATAAATGGACAGGAGGACGAACCCATGTTGATACCTATACTTAGAAAAATTTCTAAGTGGCTAGGGAGGCAAACCCATGCCAACACCTCTACTTAGAAAAAAAATTCTAAAGGATGAATGGGAAAAATCCATGTTAATGTCTATACTTAGAAAGATTTCTAAGGGGTGGAGGGGATAAACCTATAAAAAGTGGTGTTATTATACTAGGGATACCAAGTTCATCCCTTAGAGAGTGGTCATATTATAGTGTGAGAGGTATGCGACCTCTCTAGAATGACATGGAATGTGAAAGCCTTCCATTAAAGAGTGATCAATGGAGTGTGAAAGGTATGTTACCTCTATATGATGGTATGGGGCTTGAGAGCCCTCAATTAGAAAAAGATCTCACTAAAGAGTTGGAGGTCTGTAGCCTCTCTAATGAAGGCGTGAAGGTTCGAAAGCCTCATATAGGAGAGTATGTCATGTTACTTCCCTGGAATTGTCATAGGGGTGTGGAAGCCCTCCCATTAGAAAGTGGTTGTTTTCTAAGAATGGGTGGTATATGGCCTTCATGATGATGTAATAGGGCGTGAGAACCCCGTACTAGAAAGAGATTGTACCTAAGAATGAGAGATCTAGGACCATTCCTCGAGATAATATAAAGCTTGGAAGCCTCACTAGAGAGTTATGCTAGTCCGAGACTGTATTAGAGAGGTGGGAGTTCTAAGATCAATCCCTGACAAGTTGGTGAGAGGCGCTTTGACATCGCTTATAGAATGTGCTAGTCTAAGACTGCACTGAAGAATAAGGGATCTAAGATCAACCCCCGACAAATTGGTGAGAGACCCTCTTAGACATCACCTAAAGAATATGCCAGTCCGAGATTGCACTAAGAGATTTGAGATCAACCCCTGGTTAATTAGTGAGAGTCTCTTAGGCATGACCTAAAAAATGATGCTATTGTAATATGGAGACTCATACCCATCCCTTGAAGATTGTGGAGCTATTGCCCTAGAAAGACCCTGTCAATCCACTTCAAAGAGAATGTTGCTATTGCACTAGGGAGACCAAGTCAATCTTTTCTATAGAAAGTCTTTAAAAGCCCCCGTTAGAGATTTGTAGATAATATATGTATGTTAGAGATATATTATTTTTATTTAAAAAATAAACTTACATTCCTATTAAGGATTATACATCTTGAGGTGATCTGAATGATAAGTATAAAGAAGGTTCTTAGAAGGAACTTGTCTTGGAGGTGGCGCCAATGTGTTTGCTTTGACTACCTTGATAACTTTGAAAAAGTGATCCTATTTTGATTCAAGGAGTTATAAATCCTTAGGATACATAAAATTCCAATCGGTTACGCCCTTATGATTTTTCCTTGATCTTTCTTTTCAACTAAGAGAATGATTTTTCTTGGAAGGTTCTTTATGTTGGTTGTCCTCGTAAAAACAAGAAGGCCCATATCGTAGCAAACTAGCCTTTTTCATTTATATATGATTTTCTATGACTTGCTTCACTTTGAGAAAAATTTTGTTTGGTAAGGCATAAAGTTTTCTCTAGATGACATATTCCCTTACTCCTCTTATCAAGGCCTCTAAGGCTACTAACTCAAGCAATTCTTCCATCTTGAGCATATTAAACCTCTTCAAATATACCCGTGTAGACTTGCCCTCTTGTTGGGTAACACTAAATAGATTCATGGAGCTTTTCTTAGCAGGTATGCTAGTGCTGAAGCATGCCGCTAGCTTGGCGTAAAGGTTACCAAACCCTTTAATAAAGCTTAGCTCCAAATTCTTGTACCATGAACGCACAAACCCTTAAAAGGTTGTGGGTAGGATCTTGGATATTGAATCACTGTCCTGGATGACCAACTCTAAGCTACCGCACACATTTTATACATGCTCCCTCGGGTTGGCCAGACCATTATAGTTGTCTAGACTTATTTTTTTAAAAAATATAATATTTAGAGAATCAGGTGTTTAATACTCATTTGAATAAGGAAGAGCTCTTCCACTAATAGGGGTTGTAGTCATTATCTTAGGCATGCTCATGTGCAAACCGTCTAGCCTCGTTTGTTTGCTGGAAAGTAGTTTCCTTTTGGAAAGTGAATTATTTTCTAATGTTTGGTAGTGTAATGAAAAATAAGTTGGAAAACACTTTTCAGTGTTTGGTTATGTCATGGAAAATGAGCTGGAAAATAACTTATTAATTTTTTATTTTTCTCAAGTTTATTAAAATAATGAGGAACAAATCTTACAAATTAAAAAGTTGAATGAGAATGAAATTGAAAAAAAAATATAATTTCATAAATTATCTCAAATAAAATAAATAATAATCAAAATAATAGAGATCAAATCTAAAAAATAAAAAAATAAAAGATGAAGAAATTAAAATAATAATAATTAACATTTCATAAATTATTTCAAAAAAAAGTAACAATCAAAAGAATGAGGACCAAATTTGATAGATAAAAAATTTCAATAAAAAAATGATAAGGGAGAAGCAAATAACAATTATAAAAATGAGGACCAAAATTATATAAAAACTAAATTTTAAAAGATGAAATTGAAAAATAAATATTCAAAACAAAATATATAAAGCAATCAAAAGTTTGAGGACCGAATTTGATATAATCAGCAAATAATATGACATTTCTAAATTTTTCACAACTTCCGGAAAGTGTTTTCCGCCCAAATTTTTCAGGAAAATACTTTCCTGGAAATCAAGCCAAATTTTTCTTTAACTGGAAAGTGTTTTTCGTTGACCAACTTTTCTAATGTCAAACAGACACAGGAAAGTTTGGAAAGTGATTTTCCGGAAAGTGAATTCCAGAAAACAAATATAGCCTTAGTCTTTTGTATGTGAGACTTTTGGGAACCCGAGGAGTTTGGCATGGAACGATAATTATGATAATTAGTGTCTATCTTATGGTAGGTAGGATAAATACATTTGGAGTACCGGCTTTGTACACGGGTATTGTAATGGTGCGAGCGATCTATTAAGGACTCTCATGAATTTCATTTTGCCTAGTCTTCTCTAGGTAGTGTAATCATCTACAAGCGCTTAGTGTGGTCGGTGGCCATGACGCTAGGGCATTGTGTGTTGCTGAGGGTGTCAAGAGTTCTTAGGATGACAAAGTTTGATTTTACCCTTAGGTTACCAATGCAGCTTGAATAAGGAGTTGCACCTAACTAGTGAGTTATTCCCTTTGATAGATGTAGGGACTTTCAGATGTTTAAATTATTAACTTTGTAGAGAGAGAAAGCTCAACAATATTCTAGAGAGACAAGTCTAAAAATACATATGCTAAAAATATTAAGAATGAAAAGATTGTGAACCTTGAGTTTGAAGGATTCATGGTGCATTTATAGTTCATTGGTTTTTTTTTTTTTTATGGAGATAAGGGGCTAAAGTATATTTTCACCCTTGTGATATTTTAAGTTGTATTCTACTCAAAATAATACATATTGGATTAGTATAAAATAATGAAGGACCCGCGTGAGGTTTTGAAAAAAATTCTCAAAGAAGTATTGGGCTCGAGCAAGGTGCCTGAGCCCATTAAAGGTGAAAAATAAATCTAGACGCACTGTCTGAATCTAAGCATGTTGGGCTTGAACATGGTAGTCCAAGTCCATATGAGTGTTAGGGTGCATGCCAAGCACTAAAGGTGTTGGGCATGTAGCTTAAGTAAGCTACCATATCCAAGCCATATAGATGTTTTTTAGACTTTTAAAGGATTTTGAGTTCTGTTAAATTTAAATTTATCAAAAACTAATATCATTTGCATGATGCATTTTAGGCAAAGTAAAGTGTTTGTGCTGAAAAAAAAAAATCTTGATACATATCATGTTAGTAGGGAAATGAGCCTATAATTTGTTTGACAAGCAAATACTATTTGGCAGTTAGCTGGCAATAAAGAGGTTGTGGTTGAATGTGATTCACGTTAGGTAGTAATCTTAATCAAGCTCAACTGACAAACATTTAACGAATTTATATGCAACTATAGTTTTGCCCTAGCCAGGGAAAATGTACTAAAAGTACTTGTGCATCTCTTCCCTTTCAATCTCGAGCCACACGTGTTTTAGAAGTATAAACCCAGAGAGAGAGAGAGAGAGCATTATGTGAAGTGGAAGCAAAATCGTTTCTGTCTCATACACACATGATGATTACCTTGTGAGTGAAGAAAAATGCATCGAAAAAGAGAAGATATAGAGTCAAAGACAAGAAGACCAACCATTCCTCTCTCTCTCTCTCTCTCTCTCTCTCTCTCTCTCTCTCTCTCTGAGGGAGATCCCCCTCCTCTCCGTTTTCCACTCTACCCATCAACCAACAACAGACACAAATGCTCTCTCTCTCTCTCTTGATTTTTCTCTAAATAATATTCATATTCATATCCATAGTCATATTCTTATTCTAAAGCAAACCCCACAACCATCACAGTCATCATCACTCTTACCACCCCATGAAGCGTCCTCTCTCTCTTTTTTTCTCTCTAATATACTACAAATTAACAATATTTATCATTTACCTATATAGCTCTATCTTATCTCCATCAAACCAGTTCAAGGAGAACAAATTAAGCTCCAGTACTAGCTAGCCTATCATCAGAGTATCAAACACAATGAGGAAGCCGGATCTAATGGCCAGAGATAGAGTGGCAATCAATAATAATATGAACAGGGCCAAACTTAGAAAGGGCTTATGGTCACCAGAGGAAGATGAGAAGCTCATCAAGTATATGTTAACTAATGGACAAGGGTGTTGGAGTGAAATTGCTAGGAATGCTGGCTTGCAAAGGTGTGGCAAGAGTTGCCGACTGCGATGGATTAACTATTTGAGACCTGACCTCAAGCGTGGCGCATTTTCTCCTCAAGAAGAAGAGCTTATCATTCATTTACACTCCATTCTTGGCAACAGGTATTTTTTTTTTCTCCGGTCAACCGAATAATGCTATATACTTAATGCTAATGAAGTACAAAGCTTAACCTGATCAATTTAATTATGTTAATATATATATAATCTATGTCATCTTTCCCAGCTGCCTGGCATCATTAAGTACTGGCGCTGTTCCATTTTGTACTTACATAAAGATACTCTTGGATCGATCATGGATAAGAAAACATAGAAAAACTGAAGCTAGCAATTACTTAAATAATTTACTTAATTTATACCTAGTTAAATTGTAAATTCACAAGATTGAGTAGTAAACCAGCTGTAACAAATGTGTAGACGAGGTGGAATAATGTTAATTAATCATTAGTTTCATGATGCACCTGCATAAAAACCTCCCAGACATATGTGGAAATTAATTAAGTGAATATAATGTATAGTAACATTGAACATTTTTGCCTTCTCTTTATATTATTTTCACCTAGCAGAGGCTTTAAGGAATTGTCTATATGTTAAACTACGTATTGATCTCTTTATATATTTACTGGAATCGGACGCCATTGCTCCTAGCTCCAGTGGGTAAATTCGATGCCTCCTCTTCCCTCACATTGTGCTCGGGCTGGCCTAACAGCCTTGTGACGATATATATATAGTTCAGGGCTTTAGGCTACACATGGCTTTTCTTACATTTGGTTGATTTATACGGATGAAATAGTTGAACAAAACCATTAACAAATTACGATAGCCTCTTATTTGGAATTTCCAGCTTCATTTAATTTGATCACCCATAAATCATAATGTCTAACCAATTATGGCTGATTATTTCTCACAGCACTTATTTTGTGTTCGGGATTTTTGCTGGGGGCGGAGGGGGGTTGGGGATTTTGGCTTATCTCTTAGTCAATGCAAACTGGTCCCATGGCTATGAACATTTTTACCAACGGAAAAACTCAAATGAACTGTTCCGAAAAAACCCTCCCCGCACACCAAAAATAAAAAGAAACGCATTGATCACAATTTGCTTCCTTTTTTAGGGCTTTCCTTTCTGCCTGGTAGACTTAGTTCAGAAACAACAGGGAAAAAAGGAAGAAAATATTCTGACAAGTAGGAATTAGAAATAAGCGTGTGTTCTACATTCCACTTTTCAACCCTATATATCAACATGCATGCGTTCTATGCAAGAAGCTTACTTATGTATATAGTTTGTAATTATATATGTGGATTATGTGTTCGTTATAATCATGTAATTTGAACAATGCAGGTGGTCTCAAATTGCGGCGCGTCTTCCAGGAAGGACAGACAACGAAATAAAGAATTTTTGGAATTCTACATTAAAGAAAAGATTCAAGATCAACAGCACTTCCACATCCTCACCAAACAACAGTACTGATTCATCAGAACCTAGAGATCATGTCGTAGGAAATATCATGCCCATGCATGATCATGACGTTATGACTCTGTGCAAGGACTCATCTTCCTCACCATCCATATCCATGCATGGTGCGGTCACAGGCAACCAATTTGATCCTTTCACCGTGCTCAGTAACCGCTATGATGTGAGTGGTGCAGCAAGTTTATTTGACATGTCCACATGCTTAACACAGGTGGGTATGGGAGATGGATTTTATGGTGATCATTATGGGATTTTGGAGGGTAATAATAAAATAGGGCTAGAAAGTGATCTTTCTCTTCCTCCACTCGAGAGTAGAAGCATTGAAGAGAATTATGCAGTCAGTAATAACAGAATTGGCGTGAAAAGCAGCAGCAACGACAACCACCACTTTGATAGTACTTGCTTCAATAATACTGATCAGAGATTTAAAGTAGAGGACATGTTGGGGCTTGAAAATCATTGGCAAGGAGAAAACGTGAGAATGGGAGAATGGGATCTGGAAGGTTTAATGGAAAACATATCTTCCTTTCCTTTCCTTGATTTCCAAGTTTTATAACAGGCTACACTTAAACCCCCCCCCCCCCCCCCCAAAAAAAAAAAATGAAAAAATGAAAAAAAAAACCCTTTCCATTCTCTCTCATAAAGCTACCCTAGCTATCCATACTATTTCCTAGGAATTTTTGCGCATACTTTCAATTTTTTTTTTTTTCCGTTTTTTTCTTTGGTACATCATCAATATTGTTCTACGGACCTGCTCTTTCTACGCCTTTGTTTCTTTCAGCTGTGAAAGAAGTTTATACGTGAATGCTTCTTTATTGTCAGTGCGACATGCAATAAGAATTGCAAAGTGGAGATTAGGGGTGGAAAGAGATTCTTCGTATGTAGTGGGATCATCGGTTTCTTTTCGAGGCACTTTGGGCCATTTCCTGGAACGAGCTGCAGCCATGATCATCGTTACCTTTAAGAGAAATGTGAATAGAGGTAGCAAAAATTCAAAGGTAAATATCTGGTGAATTGTAGTTGTATGGACGAATTTGAAAAGGAAATAATGTGGGCGTGAAGGTTGTTGTTAGTGGAGATGAGATGGATAATGTAATACACTTAATGCAAACAACAGGCGTCTATTAATACGAAACAAGTTACATACAGTCAAAGATTCTTTCTCTACGTTTCATGTGTAATTAATAGGTGCTACTACTAATTAAATTATTATTATTGGGAGGCCTAGTGAACTTCAATCCATCCATCAGGATGTAATCCTAAGTTACTTAAATCTGACATCAATTCATAACTCAGCAATTAAATTAAAATACACTCACTTTTGAGTACGTTAGTAATAAATATACTGATAAACTTATTGACGGACAAGAATGCAAAAATAAAATAATTACCTGTTTTATTATTATGAAATGTGATACACAATAACTATTATATTATGCCCTACTCATATAAATATAAGAGATGACTACTGCATTATATAAGTCTCCTAAATTAATCATAAAACTTGTTTTAATTTGATATCAGAGCAGAAAACATCTAGAACATATTCAAGGCTTCCTTCCCCTATACAAAACAGATTCAAGGTTGCCTCCCCTGCAAAACAGATTCTTCCTTATGTTTTCTCTCTTGCTCGATCTTTGCTACTGCAGGTTTTTAGTGCAGTTTTTGCTATTGCATTGTTGCATCCTCAACCATCTCTCATTCCTCATGATATTTTCTTCCGCTGCAGTATTCCAGCCTATTTCCTCTGCTGCAGTATTCCAGCGTTATTTCTCCTGCAAACTCTACACCTGCAAGTTATTTCTCCAGCAGTAATTTACCGATTATGGATCCTTCTGCTGTTGTCACAGCCATGAACAATGACAGCTCTTCCTCTCCTACTTCTTCCTTGAATGCACTTGTCTCTGCCAAAAATACAGCCATGACTGCTGCAAAAGTTTCTACCACAAAAACAGTCATCATCCCGCCTTCTAACACACATCATGCAATCAACCTTAAGCTTACTAACACCAATTATCTGTATGGCGCATGCAAATGAAGCTATATTTGATTGGTCAAGGTGTCTTTTTCTTTGTTGATGGCTTGATGGTATGTCCTTCTCTACACAATGATGTTTCTACCACTGAAACAACCAACAACTCTAGTTTTTCCCAAGCCTTTTTGGCATGGAAACAGCAAGATCAACTCATCCTCAGCACCCTCCTCTCCTCTCTGTCTATAGACGTGTTTCATCTTGTGGTAGATTGCCTAACATCTATAAGTGTATGGAGCACGCTAGAACATGCTCTTGCATCTCCGTCAAACTCCTGAATCATGCAATTACATGGTTGTCTTCAGGATCTTCGCCAAGGTGATGATTCTGTCACCACATATTTATAAAAAGCTAAGGGGTTCTTTGATGAACTTGCTGCCGCAGGTCACCCCATCTCTCTCACAGACTTCAATTTATACGTTTTTCGGGGTCTCCGCAGTGACTTTCGTGATCTTGTTACAAGTTTGTCAACAAAAGCTGACCTTCTGTCGTATTCTAAACTCCATAACCACCTATCTATTCATGAATTTTTACATCGGAGCTCTCTTCCATTCAATCCCATGGCTGCACCATAGTTGTCAACGCCTACACAACCCCTTTCTGCCTTTGCTACCCAAAGGGCATTTTTAGGATTTAATGGCACTAGTTCTTCCTCCCAGCGGGGTAGAGGAAGACATAATGGCTGGCGTAACATGCGCCCCTCCTCTGCCCAGTATGGTGGCAACAATTTTAGAAAAGGCAATAACAGGGATAACTGGCAGCAAAATCGTCAAGACTGGCAGCCAAATAGATCCAACACTGGACAGTGGGGGTGCCAGCTAAAGTGTCAGCTCTGCAACATGTTTGGGCATTCTGCACAGTAGTGCTCACTGCTTATGCACCATGGGAATCAAGCATCATCTAATCTCTCTTTCAGTAACGCTTCAGTAGCAGAAAATTCTATAACTTGGTTTCCTGACATTGGTGCAAATCAACATGTTACTCCAGATATTGCTGGTACGACAAACACAAAACCCTATCTTGGTAATGATCAATTACATATTGGTGATGGCAAGGGACTTGTCATATCTAATACCACCCATAATATCTTACGTACCCCTAACTGAGCCTTTACTTTGTCTAATATATTGTATGTGCCACAAATTAAGAAATGACTTTTACCTGTTCAACAATTTTTCCATGAAAATTGTGTCTTTTTTTAATTTCACTCTTTTTGTTTCTATGTTAAGGATCTCATAATCAAGACAGTTTTGTTTTCCGATTAGAGTAAAGATGACCTCTATGTCCTTTCAGAGTATTCTGCCATGTTTCTGCCATAAGATTTTTTCTGCTAGCTTATCCACTTTTGTTAATGTTTGGCATCATCGCCTCGGTCACCCCATCTCCCGGGTTCGGCGTCTCTTAGCATCAAATAATAAGATCACTTGTACCTCTCGTCCTTTAAATTTTCAGTATTCAGCATGTCCGTTAGAAAAATCACCGCGTCTATCATCAAGACCTACTAGTCACAAAACATCTGCTCCACTTGAACTAATTTTTAGTGATGTTTGGGGCCCTGCCCCCATTTTCTCTTCTGATGGTTTCTGATATTTTGTGATCTTTATGGATGCGTACACAAAATTTATTTGGTTTTATCCTCTTGCTGCAAAATCTAATGTGTTTAATGTGTTTTACCAATTTCAAGTCTTGGTGGAACGACAATTCTCTTGCAAAATAAAATCGGTTCAAACTAACTGGGGTGGTGAATATCATAAATTAAATTCTTTCTTCAAAATTATTGGTATTCATCATCATATAATATGATAATATGTCCACACACGCATGAGCAGAATGGTACTGTTGAGCGTCGTCAGTGTCATATCGTTGAAACTGGTCTTACATTACTTGAGCACTATAAAGCACTTTTAAAATTTTAGAATTATGCGTTTGAAACTGCGGTTTATCTTATTAACTGTATGCCGACACCGGTCTTACTAAACAAATCTCTGTTTGAATGTCTATTCCATCAAACACCTGATTATAATTTCTTGTGCATTTTTTGATGTCTGTGTTTTCCTTTTTTTCGCCCATATAATGCTCATAAGTTAGACTTTCGTTCTACTCTATGTGTGTTTCTAGGGTATAGCTCATGTCATCTAGTCTATCGTTGTCTCGACTTGTCTTCTGATCGTGTCTGCATCTCCCGTCATGTCTATTTTCATGAACAGTCTTTTCCCTTTCTTGAAACTGCATACATCTTTCTACCATCTCTGACTTTGACCCACAACCGACCCTTTCCTCCCATCTTTCTGCTTTAACACACTTCTCATCCACCAAAACACCATCAGCCTTGTCTAAACAGGTCCCCTTACCACCAGTTGCTGCTGTGTCTATTGATCATTTTGCAGGTTCAGGTTCTGTAGCTCCGGACACAACCACTGGGTCTGTTGCGCCCTCTGTTATGCCCTTTGGTGCGCCTTCTGGTGAGCAATCTAGCTTACCGTCTGGGACTTTATCTTCCTTACAGTGTCCTGCTCTGTCTTCACCTGTTTAGATCTTTGTGTTGATCTCTCCAGCTACTCCCTCCCACAGCAGCCCATGCCAGACAGGTCTGCTGCACCAGTGGTCTCTCTCGCCAACACCATATGATGTTGCGTCCCCGACTGCCCAACTCTGCCAACTTGAGTTTTGTTTCTCCATTGCAGCCAAACTCATGGGTAACATGTTCCTCTAATCACGAACCTTTAAATTTCAAAGATGCTAACTAGTTTTTATGCTGGCAGTCTGTTATGAGATCTGAAATTGCAGCCTTACATGCGAATAATACTTGGTCTTTGATTCCGTTTGAACCTTCCATGAATGTTGTTGGTTGCCGTTGGGTTTAGAAAATCAAGTGACGGGCCGATGGTGTTATTGATTGCTACAAGGCGTGTTTGGTAGCTCGTGGTTTCACTCAATATGAGGAATCAACTACACCGAAACCTTCAGTCTTGTTGTTAAACCAATTACTGTTCGGTTCGTTCTTGCCATTATTGTATCTAACCATTATAGATCCATTAGTTTGATGTACATAATGCCTTCCTCAATGGTTCCCTTTAAAAGGTTGTTTATATGCAACAACCCATGAGTTTTGTTGACCCTACTCTGCCCACTCATGTTTGTCACCTTCACAAGTCTCTCTGTGGTTTAAAACAAGCTCTGCGGGCTTGGTACACACGACCGAGTGACTTTCTTCTATCGATTGGCTTTGAATCATGATATTTGCTTGTATATATTGATGACATTTTGCTAACTGGTAATAATTCTACTTTGCTTCCCCGCCTTATTAGTCTGCTGAGTTCAAAGTTTAAAATCTAGGATCTGGGTCATGCTCACTATGTTTTAGGAATTGAGGTCACTCCCACTAGTATGGGGCTCATGCTTAGTCAGCACAAATATGCTTTTAATATTATTAGTCGGGCTAGTATGTCATCTGCAAGCCTGTTGATACACTGACTTCTGTTTTCAAGGTCAGTCTCCAACCTAGTGGTTTACACTCAGATCCCACTCGTTATTAGCAAATTGTCGGGGCTCTTCGGTATCTAACATTTACTAGACCAGACATCTGCTTTGTTGCCAACAAAGTCTGTCAGTTTATACATGCGCCAACTGAGAGCCATTGGGTTGCTGTCAAATGTATTTTATGGTATTTAAAAGGTACGTCCTCTTTTGGTCTTCACCTTACTCAAGGCTCCTCTTTATCACTACATGTTTTACTGATATGAACTGGAAATATGGTAAGCAGCTGTCAGTATTGATGATCGAAAATATAGTGGTGGCTACATCGTCTTTCTTGGCACCACTCCCATCTCATGGAAATATGGTACGCAACGCACTGTTGCTCGCTCCTCCACTGAAGCAAAATATTGATATAGTTAATTTATGGAAGAATAAATATAGTAGAGAAGAAATTTAAGATTGGGTAAATTGAGCACCCTTCTATTAAAAATAATTTTGGCATTTATAACCATACACTTCATAACATAATTAACAAACAAATAGGAAGGAGTTACAACACTCTCCACGTCTAACAATTAACTAACTGATCCATGTTCTGCAGTTCTCTAAAGTAGTGCAGTCACTACTTGTTCTTGCAGCATGATCTCCTAACCACGTTCTTGTGATAGTGGATGTATCAAATATAAGGCTTTAGCTGATGGTACTGTTAAGGTTTTTTGGCTCTATTATCTGCTTTCAAATTTATACTTCTCTCCCAGTTCTGTTACCACAACTTGGTGCGACAATTTAGGTGCTACTTATTTGTCTGTTAATCCGGTGTTTCATGCACGTACCATACATGTATAGGTTGATTATCACTTTGTTCGTGATATAGTTGTCAAAAAAGAGATGCAGATTCGCTTCATACCCTCCAAAGACCAATTAACCGATGTTTTTACTAAGCCACTCCCTCACACTCCATTTTCCTATTTACGATCCAAGCTTCAAGTGGACCACCCACTTTCAGTTTGAGGGGGTGTATTATGGAATGTGTTGTAGTTTAGGAAAGATTGTATTTTCCTTGTATAAAGTTATATTGTGCACTGCGCTACACAGTAACTATTGTATTATGCTCTACTCATATAAATATTAGAGATGGCTAGCTACTACATTATGTAAGCCTCATAAATTAATCATAAACCTTGTTTTAACTTTCATTCTCTTGGTATCCCCATTGGTAAATTTAACATATCACTGACATGAAAACCGTATGCAGTGTCATTAGTGTGTTTATTTGTCTATATTAATTGATAAATATAACATATCACTAATATAATATTATAATATCATCTGTAATTTCGTTGGTGAGCTAACAATTACAATGATATTTGTAATAATTTTTTTCCAACTCTCTCTAAAATATATATTGATAAAGTTATTCATTTAGAATATTTGATTACATGCATACAAAAACTTTTTGATTTTCACATGTCAAAAAAATTTATATTAAAAATAAAAGAAAGTGTGGGTCTAAACATGTAGTAAAAGCTAAATATTGAGACTCCTAGAAGGAACGGTAGAGACTGATGGGGGCATGGGAGTCACTTAGCTACAAGCTCATCGAGTACGAGCCAATAGGCATGCAGTTAATTAAAATTTAAAAAACTAAAAGCTTTTATATACACCGTTGCTTGTGTTTTGTGTATGAAAAAAAAAACTTTGCTTAAGTTCCAAAAACAAAAAGAAAAAAGAAAACTTATATTGCGATTTTGTTTAATGTGTCAAGTTGTGAATATGAACTTCCATTGATTAATTAGAGAAATTAAATAAACTGTGAAGATACGTTTCTCAGACTCATTTGATCCCAAGGGGAGTAAGTCAAAAAATTTAGTTTAGCTATATAACGAGGCTAAGGATCTGTAGGGTTTGACGAAATAAGTTCACCTAATCCATCTCATCATCAACCGGAGTGAAAATCAACCACCAGTTCTTTCCTTTTTTTTTTAAAAAAAAAAGGTATAAAATAATTGCGACGCCTGAGAGATTCGAACTCTCGCGGGGAAACCCCATGTACTTAGCAGGCACACGCCTTAACCACTCGGCCAAAGCGTCGCTACATGACATGCCCGGTGGGCTGATTATATTTATTGTAAACAATTCACTACAAGGCCATCGCTATCTAACAAGGCCTCTCCCAAGGTAATGGAAGCCTGAAAGTTGCAAGCCTAGCAGGGCCTTTAGGTGTCTACGACCTGGTCATGAAGACGAGCCTGGCCTCTCTATTTTAAAGTTTTAATAATATAATAATTATTATTTTTTAAAAATTATTTTTGATATTAAAACATAAAAACAATCTTAAAACATTAAAAAAATATTAATTTAAAATAAAAAATTTAATTATTTTTAAAATGCAAAACTAAACAGTACTAAGATAATGTCTGATGGACTGCTTCTTATTTTTTATTTTGTAATTACTTTTGTTTCTAGTCATCTTGTTCTCCACTTCATGAAATTTCCAGTGATTGGCGTATCCATTGTCAAGACAAGCATATTGTTGCTGAATTTCACTAGGGCAGATTAGCACATAACAACACTTCATATTACCGCAATGCTACTAAGAAGAACAGAGATAGCATTCATCTCTCTGTCTAAACAATTTTAGGGAGAGAGAGAGAAAATTAGTAAGCCCGATTTTGCATTCCAGATCTTCCCTGAAGGTCACAAGAACTTTTGAGAGTGTGGTCTAGATCCTAAATATTTCCATTATGCATCAAGATGGAAGCGTCTTTTTATTTTATTATTTTTTTGAGGGAGTGAGGACCGGTGGTGGAGGGAAGGGATGATATTGATTTGAATATATAGATATTTTTTGGACTTGATGGATAATAAATAGGGTGTTTATATAATCAAATTTGATCTGAAATTGGCCCGAAGATTACCTGAAATATATATTTATATTATATAAATATATTTGTAGAATATATAATTAGATTTTTTATTTTTTAACTATATATATATTAACTATTTTATTTTTTATTGATTAATAAATAATAGTAGATAATGGATACTCATTGGATACCCAAAACCCGATAAATTATTTATAAATATCTAAATTTCTTACTTGATA